>ENA-OXEC01000250-OXEC01000250.1-human-gut-metagenome-genome-assembly--contig:-NODE-250-length-30617-cov-49.1957_pt1 | contig 30617 bp, 18 predicted proteins | sample MGYA00249351_ERZ652235 | MGnify/ENA primary metagenome ERZ652235 (study PRJEB26925, sample SAMN05826906) | human gut metagenome | biome: ENVO:2100002; feature: ENVO:00000062; material: ENVO:00002003...
AAATCTAAAAAAATTCGCTCACAAATACGTCCCAATCGTTCTCGTGAGCGAAAAAACAAACATCCAAGGAAAAAGCATCATCACAATAAAAAATCATGCATTTAAATTACAAATAATTGCATATTTCAAAATTCACTTTAACCAGTGGATTTATTTAGTGTACCATTTTTTAGAAGAAATTTAAATATATCATCTAAAAATAATCGTGATTTATATTTACAAATTACTTAAGTTGACGACATTGTGCGTACGAGTTATAGAAATATAGCCTTCTGATTAATTATTATGAGGTTTAATATAGTAATCTATAAGTAATCTATAATTATATATTTATGTAAAATAAAAAGGCGCAGAAAAATCTTTCAATGTTCTTCATACGCCCAACTTTTTATATTAAACTAGCCTTCATAAACTCATTTATAATTATACTATTTGATTAACCTATCTTCCTATAATCTATTTACGGCAACAAGACTTACAAGACTTCCCAGCACAACAACATTTACATGGATCAAAAACAAATGTTGCATCGAATTCAACTTCATTACCACATGATTTTGCTTTAAATGTTAATGTTTTTGAATCTCCTGGTTCTAAATCTTCATCTGGTTTAAAGCATAATCCACCATTTCCAAATATGAATGTTCCAAAATCATGGACTACTTTTTTCCATTCATTTTTATAAGGATTGTAGTACCAGCCCTCACCATAAGCAGGCTCTATCTTAATATCTGCGCTTCCACAACATTTTAATGCTTTAAATTTAAAACATTGTGTTGATGATTTACATACATAAATTGCTACATTCTTTGGATCAAGTTCAACATCTAATGCACAGTTTATTTTTGTTGAAGGATGGTAATAACCTTTTTCTCCTTCAGCTATCTCAGTTGTTTCTGTCACTTCAGCTTCAGTTCCATCTTCTGCCTTTACTAGTACATCTTTTTCATTTATTTCCATATCTTTTCCTCCTAAGTTGTATTTTAGATATTCCCTATATTGTATAATATGGTTTTCTTTATAAAAGTGTTACTTATTTTTTACATATTATTTATTACATTCTTTACAGCAATTACATGGATTATAGCTAAATACAGCTGCAAAATTAACGCAACTATCTGTGCACTTATCTATTACTGTAAAGTGTAAAATATCAACATCCCTAGGATTTAATTTGCATTTAGTATATACAACTACTCCGTTTCCAACTATTTTATATCGTCCAAGCCTTCCAACCATTTCTGAACAATGACGATCTCCTTTGTGATTAATCCAAACTTCTCCACATGATTTCAATACTTTAAATGTAAAATATTGAACTCTTCTAGGACATAAATAAATAGCTCTATTCTTATTATCTAATTCAACTCGTAAATTACATTTTATTGAAATATGTGGTTTTTCTTTATTTCTGCAATGACTTGTACACGTCATATCATAGTCATCTGATGTGATATGACATTCTCTAGATGATGTAGTATCACACTCATCTGATGATGTCATATTACATTTTCCAGATGATGTTACATCACATTTTTCAGATGAAGTCATATCACATTTCTCAAATGATGTTACATCACATCCTTCAGATGATGTCATATCACATTCATCAAGTATCATATCACATTCTTCACATATATCTTTAATTCTTCCTTTATATCTTCTATCATTTACTTTCATATCATATCCTCCCCAGTTTATCTTCTTGTATATTATTCTTTTTAACCACAAAGTACTATTTAATTACTTTCCTATAACTTGTAAATAAATTTAGACAGAAATCATACTTTATAATATTCTGATATATTAAATTTCGTGTTAAAAAATTCACTTAAAAATGCTATTGTATAATAATTTACTTTGATGCATGAACCTAATACTATCAATATCATATTATGGCTATATAGAACTATGTTTAAGGAGATAACGGATTTGGCATATTCAGTTCGGGTTAATTGTGAGAATTCAACTTATGTTAGCAAATCTCATTCAAATACCAACTATTCAAATGATAAAAGCTTAATTGTTAGCTTACTGAAAGGACAAGATTCCAAAGTAAATGCAAGTATTTCTTTATTAGCTTTTCCTGCTCTTAATTTAGAATTCAATAATATTAATCATGCTTATCTATATTTGTTTTTGGAAGATATTAAAACTGTTACAAATAAATCTACTAAATTGAATATTATTAGTGATTTTGACTATATAGATATAGAAAAGGTTAATTGGAATAACTATTCTGGAGACAGTCTATCTAATAAACTCTCCATAGAAATTTCTGTTTCTCAAATAAATTCATACATTAAATTTGATGTTACAGACCTTATAAACAATTTATCTAAATTTGATATAAACTATAATTTATTAATTTCTCCTATAACACCATCAACAAGTACTTTTGTTAAGTTTAGCTCATGTAATTCAAATAATCCTCCATATCTAGTTTTAGAAAAATTTGAAGATGATTACTCAAAATTAAGTACTGAGAATACTTATGATAATGCCACAACATCAAATAATAAAAATACTTATACTAAAGATACAACATTAGATTATGAGAATTCTTATGACGATGCCAAAGCTTTAAGTGATGAACATACTTACAATGAAAAAAGTAATAATTATGAAATAACAAACGATATAATTGATAACATTAATTTAGATAGTGAAGATAATATAGATACATCAAATTATGTAAACTTTAAAGATAATGAATATAGCACAGATAGTCATCTTAATATTGATTTTGATTACGACTCCAACGATAATAATTCTAATGATCTTCATCCTAATAACAATAACTTTAATGAGATAATAGAAAAAATAGATAATATCTATAATATACTAACCAATAATATTACTAATATAGATGAGAAATTATCTAGATTTGATACTAAATTTATAAATTATAATAACATTCTTAATGAATTATCAGATATGGTAGATAATCTAAATAATAAAACAGAAATAATTAATAATAGCCTTTCTTCTTCTAAATACATTATTCAAGATTTATCTAGCATTATTAAAAGTGTTAATAACAAAATTGATCTTTTAGATAATAACTTTTCATCATCTAATGATATACTACAAGATTTAACTAATATAATTAAAAATCTTAATAATACAGCTAATATATTAGACAATAGCTTTTCATCATCTAGTAATCTTATTAATGACTTGTCTAATATCATAAAAAATATGAACAATAAAACTGATACTCCCAAAAAAGATGTAAGAAGCTCTGATGATAAACTTAGCAAATTATTTGATATGGTTAACCACAATTCCCCTATCTTAGATTTTGGAAATATTATATCTATGATGGATACAATAAAAGATACATTTGGCACTTCAAAATCAAAGGCTGTTATAGACACAAATAATACAATTGATGACTTTTCTGATATTGCTAAGCATATTTCTGATAAGATTAATCAAATTAATGATAAAACAGATTCATCTGATAAAAAAGTTGAAGATTCATTTCAAGAATTAAGTAATAGTATTCTGAATGCTATAAATAAGAATATATCTTTATTAAGTAAAGATATTAATGACTCTAAAAATGAAGTTTCTGATAATGAATAAAAATTAAAAGGCCTCTTGGATACTTTTATGAATATCCAAGAGGTTCCTTGTAAATTGCTTATGCTTCACTCTTACCAACATCAGAAAGAATTAATCCATCATTATGGTCAAGAGCCCAGCTTATACCCCAGTCATTTTGGAATATAAGAAGATTTCTATCTTTAATATCTTTAACTTTTCTTGTATCTGAAGTTAAATTCAATGAATCCATATCAACATCTTTGTTTTCAATCCATCTTACATATCTATAAGAGTTTCTTTCCATCTTAACATCAACATTGTATTCATTTTTCAATCTGTATTCTAGCACTTCAAATTGAAGAACACCAACAACACCAACAATTATTTCTTCCATACCAATATGGATTTCTTTAAATACTTGTATTGCACCTTCTTGTGCTATTTGTGTAACACCTTTAATGAACTGTTTTCTCTTCATAGTATCAACTGGTCTTACTTTAGCAAAGTGTTCTGGAGAGAATGTTGGAATTCCTTCAAATTGGAACTTCTTTGATGGGCTACATAAAGTATCTCCAATTGAGAATATACCTGGATCAAATACACCAATTATATCTCCTGCATATGCTTCTTCAACAATTTCTCTGTTTTCAGCCATAAATTGTTGTGGTTGAGCAAGTTTTATTTTCTTACCGCCTTGAACGTGATAAACATCTTCACCTTTGTTAAATTCTCCAGAACAAATTCTCATGAATGCTATTCTATCTCTATGAGCCTTATTCATGTTTGCTTGTATCTTAAATACAAATGCTGAAAAATTCTTATCAAATGGATCAATAAGTCCTTCTGATGAATTTCTTGGAAGTGGTGATGTTGTCATTTCTAAGAAATGTTCAAGGAATGGCTCAACACCAAAGTTTGTTAAAGCTGATCCAAAGAATACTGGAGTTAATTCTCCCTTTCTTACAGCTTCAATATCAAGTTCATCACCTGCTATATCTAAAAGTTCAATATCTTCCATTAACTTATCATGAAGTGCTTCACCTAAAATTTCTCTGAATTTTGGATCATCTGGTGTTCCTTCAATGGCCTCAACTTCATTTTGACCATGGTTTCCACCATTAAATGCTATGATTCTGTTGTTATCTCTTTCATATACACCTTTAAATTCCTTACCTGAACCAATTGGCCAGTTCATTGGATATGTTTTTATTCCAAGTTCATTTTCTATATCATCAAGTAAACCAAATGGATCCTTAGCTTCTCTATCCATCTTGTTTATGAATGTAAAGATAGGCATTTCTCTAAGTGATGCAACGTGGAATAACTTTCTTGTTTGATCCTCTATACCTTTTGCTGCATCTACAACCATAACTGCAGAGTCTGCTGCCATAAGAGTTCTGTATGTATCTTCTGAGAAGTCTTGGTGACCCGGAGTATCTAATATGTTTATGCAGTGTCCACCATAATTAAACTGCATAACAGATGAAGTAACAGAAATCCCTCTTTGCTTTTCAATTTCCATCCAGTCAGATACTGCATGCTTAGAAGCCTTTCTCGCCTTAACTGAACCTGCAAGCCTTATAGCTCCTCCATATAATAAAAACTTTTCTGTAAGTGTAGTCTTACCAGCATCCGGGTGGGATATAATCGCAAAGGTTCTTCTTTTTTCAATTTCTTGTTTATAATCAGCCACGTTTTTTCCTCCTAAAATCTTATATAGTATATATTAATCATCTATTTAATATCTTAAACATTTTATTAAAAATATCACAAATCTCTTAAACACTTTATTAAAAATATCACATTGGCATAAATTCCCCTATCTAAAATATTTCAAATACATAAAAACTGTAATAACCTAGTACTATTAATCTTTGCTTCTCACATAAAATATGTGCTAAAAATACTATTTAACTGAAATATTATATCATAATAAATTTTCAATGTACATTATTTGCAAAAGCAACAATGCTACTAAAATAAAGTCTTTCCACATCTTAAATCATTTCACATCTAAGAAAAGTATGCTAGTTCAAATATTTTAGATTAAAGCAGAATAAAGTAGTTCTATTATATTTTTAAAACACTTCACCATGTAAAAATAAACAATAGTAATACACAAATCGAAATAGTTGTAAATCGATACTATTTAGTTATCCCTCTGTAATCTAGCGCGAACAATCTTATTTGTAATTTTTTAGGATTATTATGCATTTATTTCTTGAAATATCATTAAATATAAATCATTCTATAAGATGCACCCATTGAAAAATTCTTTAATACCATACATAAGTTTAGTAACATACATAACAAAATAAAAAACTGCCTTAAAACTAAATTAAATACTTTTATTATATCTAATATAGCCTTAAGGCAAAGCTTACTTAATTATTTTTTGTTTTTAAATATATTAAATTCTGCTTACAGTAACTGTATAAACATACTCACCTGATGATATCTTACCTGTTACATTAACTTTAAATGTATATGTTTTTGATAATGCAGCGCTATCTTTCACTTCAAATGTAGTATTATAAATAAGATCCGTAAATATAATTGTTCCTTTCTTTTTACCTGACTCTTCTGTTATTACAAGAGATCCTACTTTATTATCTATATTTTGATTTGTTGCTGATATAGTATATGCCGTATTAGTAGCTTCAAGAGTAGTCTTCATTACTAATTCGGCTCCACTACCTGTTGTTACATTAACATTAAATTTTGGTGCACTACTTCCTGCTGTAATTGTACAATTATCTGCATCTATACTATAACCAGTTGTTGGGAATTTCACTGTAAGAATATACCCATTATCTGTTCTAATAGCAGTAGATCCACTTGCCTTAATTCCACCATCTAATGCATCCAATACCTTTTGTACTTCTTCATATTGAGTCTGTGCCTTTTCTAATGCAGTTATATATGCTTGTATTTTAGCACTATCTATTATATCCGTATAGTTAGTTCTTATAGTATTTAAGGTCTTACGTACTTCTACAAGATCATTATTTGTTAATGATGATGAAATTTTAGCCGAATCTATATTCGTAGTAATTACTCCTTCACTAACTACTGGACTCATGTAAAGAGAGTTTATACTCTTATCAACAAATTTTAGTGTATATTTTGATAATTTATCTTTGCAAGTACTTCCTTCTGCAGCCAATTCATTATATCCATTTCCAATTAGTCCACCATTTTCATCTCTAAGTTTTAAATCATCTGAAACAATATTTCCATCAGTAATTTCTTTCTGTAATTTGTTCAATGCTTCATTAATTGAATTATATTTGTCTCTAATTGATTCAAGCTTAGTTAAGGATACTGTTTCACCTGTATCTAATCCATTATTAATAATATAATCATTAAAGCTGTCAATATCTTCTTCTAATTTCTGTTTAGTTTTAATAATAGTTACTGCTTGAACTACTTGTGATTTTATTAATGATTTATCAGTTTCAAGAATATTTACTAATTCTGAAATATTATCATCGGATAATGATGCTGGAACACTCTTGAAATCTTTAAATTTTGTTTTATTTGATAACAATGAAACATATTTATTTGAAATTGGAACATAACTCTTAGTAACATTATCTATTCCGATAACTTTATAATCATCAGCTTCGAAATTAACAGCAGCACCAGTAGTTGACTGTTCTATATTACTAATCATACTATTTAATTTCTTGCCTTGTGTAATTACTGTATCAACAGCTTTTATTCTATTCTCAAGATTTGTTCTATCTATTAAGCCTGGTGTTAATGATTTAACTTTTTCTAATGCTATTGTTCTTAATTGATCAATAGTATATGAGTCACCTTCTCCAGAAATCGTAACTTTAGCTGAGCCATCATTTTCAAGCAATATATTAAATGCTATTGTATTAGTAGGATCAAGCTTAGATACCTTTTCTAATGCAGATACATAGCTTCTAGCTTCTTTAAGATTTGCTGCTGCTGAAGTATTTGTTCCTAACTGTTCAACCCTAAACAACAATGTTTCATATTCACTTCTATAAGGATCATTTGCATTAATCTTATCTTCAATTTTCTTAATTAAAGCTGCATTATTTGTAGAATTAGCTTTTTCTGCTGCTTCAACTTCTTTTGTTATATCTTCTAATTCCTTAGCCTTATCAATCAATCCGCCTAATGATGTATTTTCTGCATTACCTACAATTGTTCCAACACTAGAAACACCAAGTTTAATGTTAGTTGCATCAGTTACTAATTTACCAATTGATCCATTACCTTCAATTACGGAATTAACTGCGCTTGAAGCTACATTAACTGTATTTACTGTTCCATTTAGCCTAATCTTTGAAATTAGCTCAGTAAGATTTAATGTATCAATTGTTGCACCACTATTTATTGTTACAACTTCATCAGTCTTAACATTTACCTTATTATATCCTGTACCTGAAAGAGTTACTCCTCTTTCTATATTAACTATTTGTGCAGTACTTCCATTTCTAAGTGTAACTGTAGAATTTGTTCCTGGCCTTAATACTTCAATGTAATTAACATGACAGTTATCTAATATAATATTGTCTCCACCATTTATTACAATCTTATTAGCCTTAATATTTTGTAATGTAATTTCTTTATTATTTGTTGCTATTCTTATTGTACTATACGTGTTACCCTTCATTAATTCTGTACTTGTACTATTATTTATAATAGCTTCATCACCAACTATTACTGGTAATTCACCATTATTTGTTCCTGATCCAGAACCTGAGCCACTTCCTGAACCTGATCCGTTTCCTGAGCCGCCTTCTCCAGATCCGCTTCCTGATTTTTGTCCACTTATTGTTATTCTAATACTATCAGTTATTCCTGATCCATCCTTAGCAGTTGCCTTAACAATAACCACGCCATTTTCTTCAGCAGTTAATAATCCATTATCGCTTATTGTAGCCTTTCCAGTTTCACTTTCTACTGACCAATCGACCTTCTTATTATCAGCATTTACCGGTAATACATCAACGCTAAACTTCAACGTTCCCTTATCAGTAGTTATTTCCTTCTTCTTGCCTTCTGGTGCAATAGTTATATCTTGAACTTTTACTATTCCTAAATCTTCTGCATTATCATCAGTAACCTCAATTTCTTCCCATACAGCATATAATTTAATATCTTTTTCTACTTTTATTTCATCATCATAGTCATAGTCTTCTCCATCGCCGTTTTTCTTAGTATTCCATTCTACAAATTCATAGCCTTTCTTAGTTGGCTTATAAAGAGTTATGGTATCCCCATCTTTAGCATTTTTAATCTTAAGATCTTCGCCATCATCATCTTTAAATATAACTTGGAATTTCTCTTTTGGTGCTAAAGGATCATATGCTGTTACTGGATTTGTTGAGCTTGAATCATCTTCTGATGAGTCTATCACTTGTGAAGGGTGTGCGATATTATCATTTGTTCCATACCAATCAAATGATTTTGTTGGCACCGGTAAATCATCTCCATAAAATACTCCATCTGATCCTGCTGTATATACTTTCCCATTTATTACTACAGTTCCTGTTTGCATGACACCCGAATCAGCTAAAAGATAAATATTTCCACCTATTTGAACTACTCCTGTCTGCATTACACCATTTTTATCTGCATAATACCATCCTGTTCTATCATATATCCATCCTTTTTGTAATTGTCCACCTACATAATAGTACCAGTTTTCTCCTTGCTTAGACCATTGTCCATTAGTTTGTCCCACTCCTGCATAATTTACACCTGCAGCTAGTACTGTTGTTGGGCATATAGAAAAAATGCTACTTGTTATTACACTTGTAGCTATTAACTTCTTTAGAAAATTGTGCTTCATTAAGATAACCTCCTAATTCCTAATGTTTATTTTACTATCTTATCTTTTAATTTATTATCGGAAATTTTGTTAAATTCTATATATGTAATGGAAAAAATCAACTTGAAAAAATATAAAATGAATCTTATTAGATTTGTAATATAAATCTAATAAGATTCATTTTATCATATCAACATCTAGTCATTTCTTAATTATAATCTCCTTTATATAATTAAGATTAATCATTCTATATATTTTATTACTCTGAAATATTTAAAATTGAATTATCCTCATCAAATGTATTAACATTAAATAGGAACAACACATCAGTAATACCATCATTCTCTATAAGATAATCTAAATTATCTACATAATATCTTAAGTCTACTACATCTATCTCTCCATAATGAGTTGTTAAAAAAGGAATAAAACTATTTGCATATGAGTCTTTTATAACAAGTAATTTCTTTTTATAATCTCCATCGGTTCTAATATTTATAAGAGGGTGATTTCCATCTGTAAATACTTCATATTTTTCTTTTCCATCTAGCTTTGAATTATTATATAAACTTGCTACTTTTTTTTCTTCATTTACATAATTGACAACTATATTATTTTCATATTTTGGAGCATAAATTTTAATTGTATCTGGCTTTCCTATTCCAGTCCCCATTTTATAATATAAACTTCCATAAAAATCATTAGTAACATCTTCTACATCAAATTTATCTTCAGTTAAATATTTAATTCCTAACTGCTTACACATATGAACATATGCTATATATGCACCTTTAGTGGTCCAATGATGATCTGTCTTATAATAGAGGTCTTCATTTTTATGTTCCTTAAAATCATCAACTACATCAATAAAATTAATATTAGCTGTTAGATTTTTTTTCACATTATTAATATATTCTATTTGACTATCTACTGGTGCATACTTTGGCAATTTATCTTTCAATATCTCAGAGGCTGTAGGTACCAGCATAAAGGATACATTTAAACCATTATTTTTATTTGCAAAATTATTAATGTTATTTATTTTCTCAGTTAATATACTATTATCATTCTTTTTAAAATCTTCAATTAAATAATTGTCCTCTCCTAGGTATACATTATTTATCTTATTTTCACCAACCATAATTTCAGTTTTTGCTTTAAGCTTTATCCAAAAGTCTCTGCCTGGAAATTGATCAGATATATAATTTTCAAATTTACTAGAAAAATCTCCTTCAAAAAAACTACTCATTGAAAACTTTGGCATTTGTTGTAATGTTCTATTTTCCAGTACTGATATTTGTTTATTTTTATGTATAATGTTCATAATTGATATTTGGCTAATTAAAAATAAAAATGTCAAACTCAATGTAATACAATATTTACTCTTCTTTCTTTTCCTTTTTATTACCTTTTTTCTCTTTTTCCTTACAGTTCTTCTTTCATTTGTATATTCCACTTATTAGCCCTCCTTTATTAAAACTTAAAATACAAGAAAGGATTATAACTTGCACCTACTAAATAAGCAGTTGCAATAATTACAATTAATATATAAAAAATAATAGTAATTATTTTTCCAATTCTATTTCTTTTAAAAAGCTTAATAAATACCCCAATTATTGGTGTAGAGCAAATAAAAGCTAATATTAAAAATGTTTTATTAGTACCCAATAAGTATAGTGATAAACTATCATACCACCCTGTCGTATTTGCACCAAACATGGCTCTGATATATGTAAATGCATCTTTTACATTAGTAAATTCAAAAAATACCCAGCCTATTATTACTAAAAACATTGTATAGATATTTCTTATTAATCCCGGAAGTTTTTTTAATATTTTAAGAAAGCCACTCTTTTCTATAAATAAAATTATTCCAAAGTATAACCCCCATATTATATAATTCCAACTAGCACCATGCCAAAGTCCTGTTATTAGCCAAACTATAAATATATTCCTGATTTGTTTTGCCTTGCCAGTCCTATTTCCTCCTAAAGGAATATATATATAATCCTTGAACCAAGTGCCTAAAGATATGTGCCATCTCCTCCAAAAATCAGTAATGCTTTTAGATATATATGGATAATTAAAATTTTCATAAAAATCAAATCCAAACATTTTTCCAAGACCTATAGCCATATCAGAATAACCACTAAAATCAAAATATATCTGAAAGGTGAAAGAAATTATTCCAATCCATGCTGTCAAAATTGAAATTTCAGAAATAGAATTACCTATAACTTGATCCCAAATTAAACCTATGTTATTAGCAATAATAACTTTTTTTCCAAGACCACTTATAAATTTTTCAACCCCATCAGAAAATTTTTGTATTGATTCTTTTCTATTAGTCAATTGATTCTCAATAGTTGAATATTGAACTATTGGTCCTGATAACAGTTGAGGAAACATTGAAACATAGGTCGCAAAATTTATAAAATTCTTTTGAACTTTTACCTTTCTTGTATATACATCAACAACATATGAAATAAGTTTAAATGTATAAAATGAAATTCCTAATGGTAATGGCAATGTCCTAATTTTCAAATTTAATCCAAAAATCAAATTAATATTATCTATCAAAAATCCGTAATATTTGAAAAATATAAGTGTACTTAAAATAATGACAATTGTCGTTACTAATATACATCTCGATTTCTCTTTATCTTCTTTATATTTATCAATAAAAATTGTTCCTATATATCCTATTAAAATTGAAGCCAACATTAGATTAATATATATAGGTTCTCCCCAACTATAAAACAGTAAACTCACTAACAATATTACAAAGTTTCTCATTTTCCTAGGAGAAAAATAATATATAATTAATGTGAATGGGAAAAATACATACATAAATAATAAATTACTAAATACCAAATATAATCACTCCAAAAACACACTTTTACTTTACTTAAATACATAATCTAATGATTGTTTAATTTTTTCATTATCTTTAGAAATCAATAGTATTATATACCCATCTTTTTTTTCTAAAATATGATTTGATAGTATTTCATACTGCTCTTTATTATAATTTCTAAAACTATCCGATTGTGTATTTATTCTATTTGTTATAGCCTTTTCAATTTTTTCTGTATCTGAATCATTTTTAGGTTTTATAATAAGTATTTCATTAGCTTCCATATTACTTTTAGGTCCGTAATAAATAAATTGATCTAAATCATACTTATTTACACCATAAAGTTTCCTTAATTTTGTTCCATCATCTTCATCCATAACACTTACATCAGTTGAATTAATTATTGCATTTCTGATCTCAGATATATTTATATCTTTAACTTCCAAAACTTTATATAAACCCACAAATACAACAACAACCAGAACTGCTAATAAACGATAATATATCTTATATTTAAATTTCATAGTTATCAGCTTTTCTCCTCCTTATTTATTATGGTAGTTAAGTCTTTAAATAATAGCTCATAAAAATTTCTTTTAAAATGTATTCCATCTGTTTCAAAACAATCATTATTTGAAACAATGCCAGTCAAATCTATATAAGTTGAATCAGTTTCATCAGATACTTCTTTAGCAATCTCTCTAAATTGTGATAATCTTTCATTAGTAAATCCATCATTCTTTCTTTCAGCCTTTACTTGAATTGGTGTCGGAGACTCTATATATATTTTTGCATTTGGAACTACTTTCTTCAACTTGTCTATTAATTTTAAATAATTACTTCTAAAATCCTCTTTGTTTTGGAAATATATAACATCATTCATTCCAAATAATAAAATAATTCTTTCTGGATTAGCATATTTAAGCCTCTCAATATCATTGTCTACATCAATAACTGTCTTCCCTTTTTCAGCGTAGACATTATTTTCAGGTAACATTTCAACTACTTTCAGATATTCTGTTATTGAATCTCCAATGAAAACAGTATTTTTAAAAAACTTCTTATAATCAATTTCACCATTATCATTGATATATTCTTGAGATTTCCTAAGTTTATCTGCTTCATTCAATTTATTTTCTACTTCAGTGACATCAATCTGCTCACATTTTATAAGATAATTCCTATTAACATGTCCATCATCAGTCATTGCATGTACAACACCAATATCATTAGTAAATATATTTACCTTATTAAATATACTAGCAGATATATAACTTATAATTAAAAATATCAGTAACTGCCTTCTTTTTATCATGATAATTATATCCCTCCTATTAGTTTTTCCAATACTAATATTTAATCCCTCTATCGTCAATAAATATATCAAAATTTTTATTTATATATTTTTCAATTAATTTTCTACATTGTTATATTCTCATATTTACTTAAACAACGAATATCTTAAATAATTTCATTCTTGCAACACATATATCATGATAAGTTGAATTTAATCATATTATACAATAATTTAGTTGAGATTATCGACAACTAGATTAAATACGCTATTAAAAAACAATCTTTGCGTATTTTACCATCATTTCTTAGTTCATATTATTTCTTAATTTTATTTTATGAAAAAATTAATCAGTTGAGCTAGGTGCTATACTAACCATCTCACCATTCAACTGCCATTTTATGTCTATTATTTTTTATTTTCATAAAATCACATCATTATTCTTTAATGTTCTGCTAATTTCCCACAAAAAAATAAGTTCCATTATATAGACGATATTCATTTTAAAAAAGTTTGTATTAAAATAAAAAAATAAATATATTTTACAGACTATATGTCTCTGCTACTTTCAAAAGTTATCCACAGATTTGACTTTATTATAATTTGATAAAAAATAAAAAACGCCCCTCCTTACGATAGACATCTTTATTATTTCATGTCTCTATCATAAGGAAGAGGCTATTACCACTAATCCTACAATCCTTTTTCCTGTTTTTTCAATCAGTATTTCTTTTACCATTCCCCAGGACCAGCAATTATTGTTACATTTACTTGCTTCAATCCCCAATCACACGACTCTTTATAAGAGTTAAAATAAAGATCTACTTTATTTCCCTTAATTGCTGTCCCAGTATCTGCTGCAACAGCATAACCATAGCCCTCAACATATACTTTACTTCCCATAGGAATAACTGATGGATCTACAGCTATTGTGCTCAATCCACCTTCTACACGCGCAGGCTTTCTTCCAGACGATGTTCCCCATCCTCCACTATATGCAGTAGCAGAACATGAAATTACTCTTCCAGAACTAATTCCTCCTCTGCTAACAGAAAAATTAGTGGTTCCTTTTATAATAACTTCATTTTTTGGATTCACCAATACCTTTGCGCTTTTTTCAGTTCTTGAATATTCTTGTCCATCTTTATATATTACCTCGTATGTCACTTGCTTTTCACCATTTATTCCAGCAGATTTGACTACTTTATAATTGACATCCAAATCGGAATTTTCTTCAATTACCGAGTCATATGCAATGGGCTCATTTTCAGTGACAATACTTTTTTTTACTTTCACTATTTGAACAATTTGATTTTTTTCCAATTTAGAGTCTAAGGCTGGAGTTATTTCATCCATATCTTTGTCAAATTCAATTCCATTAGCATTTAAATCTTTCTTATTATATTCTAACATTTCAAGTACTGATCCTTCCAAAGCGTCAATATTGAATGTTTTACCATTTCCTTTAATTGTAATCGGAATTGATCTTTTTATCTCTATATTTTCATTATTTGATAGTTGTGAATCTAACGATGGTTGCACTTTATCTTTCTTTGACAATTCTATGTTATTTGATTGAAGAACATCTTTGACGGTATTTTTATATGTTACAACGACTTTTTGTTTACCATCTACACTAATTGTTATTCTCTTTCGCATACATCCAATTGTAATTATAGTTGCAACTATAATTGAAAAAGTAATCACAATTATAATCGTTTTATACTTTACCATTTTACTGTTGTGGAAAATCTGTTTAGCAATGTCTTTTAATCTGCTTACCAAAATTTATCCTCCCTTATAAATAGTTTTAGTACATATTATATTTATGATTTAAAATTCTGTCAAATTACTAAAACTTTATGCACAATAATAAATTTAAAATTTTAAAATATCTAGATATCTATACAAGATATTTATTTTGAATAAGTTTAAAACCAACATGAAGTATTTATAAATTAGTAGAGTCACCTAAAATTATAACCTTTACATCCTTTTTCCCCCAGTTGCAGGCTTCACTATAACTATTAAAAAACAAATCAAGTTTATAACCTTTAATAGCAACACCAGTATCTGCTACAACAGCATATCCATAATCCTCAATATATAAATATGTTCCATACGGAATCATTCTAGGATCTACAGCCACTGTGCTAATGCCATTTTCATTCCTAACTGATTTTATTCCACTAGCTGTCATAGTTCCTGCTGCATAAGCTGTAGCTGAACAAACTATTTCTTTATTCGCTGTAGCAGCTTCTGCCTTGTAACTTGAAAAATTCATAATTAAGATTCCAAATATGCTTAAAGCACCTATAGAAACTCCTAGCTTTTTCATCACTCTTTTCCATTTGTAACTTTTTGACATTAAATCTCTCCTTTTCAATTTGCAAACCATCCATGATATTATAGCATAAAAATTATATTATTGGAAATTTATATAACTTTTTATAATTCGACTTAACTTTTTAATAAAAAATCGCCAAAATATCATTTGATACTTGGGAATATAAGATAAAATGGTTCAAATGCTTATGCATTTGAACCATTTTGTAAACAATCTGAATGAACATACATTATGTCCATTCTACTATACATTATTTAAATTTATCCATCTACCATCTAAGAATATCATTCCTGTTTTCATAGCACCTTTAGCATCAAAATAATATCTCTTACCATTTATAGTCTGCCATCCTCTAACCATTTTTCCTGTAGAATCTAAATAATACCATGTAGTTCCTGTAAATATCCATCCATTTCTCATAGTACCATCATCATTTAAATAATACTTGTTCTTATCATAAGTTATCCAACCCTTTTGCATAACTCCTTTTTCATTTAAGAAATACCATTTTCCTCCAAATAATGTCCATCCTGTTTGCATTTCTCCAAGATCATTAAATAAATACCAATTTCCATTTAGAGTTATCCATGAATTTCTAGCCATAGATCCATCACCATATAGATAATACCAGTATCCTTTTTCATATAGCCAGCCTGTTTGCATGATTCCATATTCATTTAAGAAATACCACTTATCACCTATTTTTAGCCATCCTTTTTCCATATGACCATTTATATCTAGATGATACCATTTGTTGTCATATTTAACCCATTGATTTTTTACTTGTTGACCATATCCATTATAGAATGTCCATTCCCCAGCAACTAAAATCCAATCATTCTTACCTTCAATATCGCCTCTAATTACACTTATCTTATAAGTAGTTGTTGTCTTATTATCTTCTGCAACAACTTTAACTGTTACTAAGTTTGCTCCAATATCTAGTTTTATAGCATCAGACTCTTGTCCACTTACATATTCCTTACCATTAATAGTAATCTTAGCTTTATCATTTTGGCATGTAAACTTAACTCTTACCTTATCTACGCCTCTGTCTACAGTTGCACTATATGCATATGTTTCCGGATCAAATTTAGGTGAGAGCTTCCCTTCTGTAAGAGATAATGAACTTAAATTTACATTATCCTTACCATACCTTCTACTTACGTTTAATATATATGTAGAAGAATTATCTTTGTCATCAGTTACTTTTATTGTTATTTTATTTGCTCCTTCATCTAAATTAATGTACTTTGAAGGAACCCCACTTGATACTTTTTTATCATTAACTTTAATTGTTGCATTTGCATCTTCAGCAGTTGGAGTAACATAAATTGAAGTAACGCTATTTTCAACAGTTACACTATACTCCAAAAGTTCTTTATTAAAACCTGGATTTAAAGATCCACTGCTTAAAGTTAATGCACTTAAATATGAACTTCTATTTTTTGGCGTTCTTGTTACCGCAACAGTATAAGTTGAAACTTCACCTTCTTTAGTAGTTACCATTATGTCTATTTTATTCATTCCTTCATCTAAAGAAATATCTTGACTTTTCTTTCCGCTTTTAACTACTATGCCATCTACTTTTATTGTTGAAGAGTTGTCCACTGAAACTGGAGTAAATGCTATCTTTTCTACTGTTGTTGGAACTGTAATATCATAATCATATACATCCTTATTAAATGATGGCGATAGTGTTCCTGTTGACGGAGTTAATGATTGTAAGAACGCTTCACCTCTTTTAGTAACTACTAAATTATAGATTGTTTGTATAGATCCCTTTGTTATAGTAATTTTAATTTGATTATCTCCACCAGTTACATTAACAGTATTACTAGATGAACCATTATAAGTAATTCCTTGGCTTACAATGTATCCATCATTATCATAAACTTCAATCTTTACTTTTGAGGTATCTTTTCCAACTGATGTTTGATAATACCCACCTTCATTAATTGAATCATATTCTACTTTAGTATAATCAGTAATGTTATCTGCATCACTTACTATAATCTTGCTAAATTTCACAGTATTATCTACTTGATAATACATATTTACAACATATTTTTTAGAATCGACAACAGTTCCTGAACTATCTTTCTTTTCAAGCTCTATAGTTAGTGTAAATCCGTTTGCCTTATCAGTTCCCGCATTATATTGATATGATATATTTTCACCACTACCAGTAGTTTTTTGTACCATACTTGAATCTGAACTTATTACATTTTTTATTGACCATGCACCATTATCATAGGTTTTATCCGGCTTAATTGTAAAAGTTTCTGTTCCCATATTAATGTATTGAACCATATGCTTTCCATTGACATAATCTACAGTTAATTCCTTACTATCTGCCATTAATACAACTTCTGGCATAAGTGTTGAGTCTCCATCATCCGCATAAGATGCACTCATATTCCCAAATTGGAAAGTTGAAAATATTAATGCGAACATTAATAAGTATGATATAACCTTCCTTACGTTTGCTTTACCTTTCATTACACTATGTCCTCCCCTTGCTTATATCATAAGTAATCTCGCCTTTAGACAAGCTTTACTTATATAATATCATTTTTTATATGTATTTTCACTATATAGTACAAATTTTGCTTTTCTTCTTAGTACTTTTTCGTAAAAGACCCAAAAGAACTTTATGTTTTCTTTTGGGTCTTTTTATTTTTTATTATTTAATAATTTTTAATCAACATCTACTGAACCATCTTTATTAAATCTACATATATAACCATCTATAATTTTAGTATCTGTATTCATTGTTCCATCACTATTAAGATAATATAATTTATCATCTTTAGATAACCAGCCAGTTCTCATTGTTCCTGAATAGTTTATATAATACCAATTACCTTGATTAAATATCCACTCACCATTTTTCATAGCCCCGTTTTTATTATCCATATAGTACCATTCATTATTATATCTTAACCAGCCTGTCTGCATAGCTCCATCATTATTTAAATAATAATATTCATCATCATATATGATCCATCCAGTTTTCATGCTTCCATCTTTATTTAAAAAGTACCAAGTGCCTCTATCCTGCATCCATCCTGTTTTCATTTCGCCTTTATTACCTAGGAAATACCACTTATTCTTATCTTTAATCCATCCTTTTCGCATTACGCCATTTTCATCTAAGTAATACCATTTACCATTGTCAATAACCCAACCTGTCTGCATAGCTCCATGGTTATCTAGATAGTATGTATTACCATCATCATACTCTAGCCAGCCTGTATGCATATATCCTCTTGAATTTAAATAAAACCATTTGCAGTACTGATTATCATAAAACCATGTGTCTCTTAAATAATCCCCTTTATAATCATTATATCTCCATCGTCCATTTACAAGTATCCATTGATTAGGTTTTAGTATAGCATTAATTGAGCCTGTAACATCTGGTGATATAGGTATTCCCAAATAAAAATTCAAGACATACTTACTTTCTTTTTTTGTGTCATTATCAATTAATGTAACATTTATTACATACTTATTTATGCCATCAAATTTTAATCTTATGGTATTTTTTTCACCCAATAAAGTATTGTTTACTTTTACTGAATAATTTCCTTCTTTAGGAATACAATTTAATCTAATTATTTCTTCATCTTCATCAAGCTCTATATTATAAAATCTTTTATTAGGCTTGAATCCAATATTTCTATCATCTATATTTATATCATCCAAAGTTATATAATCTGATCCACCTCTATATACATACAACACATATCTATAAGTTGTCCCATCATATGAATCCTTAACATCGATATTAAGTATATTTTTCCCATATTCTAAATTTGCAAATATTCTGTACTTGTCCTCTTTAAGAACTTCTACTCCATTAAGATATACTTTATCACTTCGATATTTAGGCTCTAATTTTAATAATATATCTTCATCGTATGCCGAAACATCTAAAGAATAGGTAAATACATCCGGACTAAAATTAATGGAATAATCACCAGCTATATAAATATCTTTTAATAAATAATCAACTTCATCCGTTTCATCTGCGTACACTGTAGAAATAAATAACCCACTTTCATCAAGATATTGGATACTACTAATGGTCAGACCAAGTGTAAAGAATAATATAAATATTTTCAATATTTTTCTCCTCATTTACTTCCCCCTTTACACATTTACAAGTTATATTTTCTCTCATTATATTTATGTTAACACTTTAAAATTTTAGTGTAAACTTTAATTATCTTAAATTTATGTGAAATTTTTAACTTGAATTAATCTAAAATTTATAGAAATGAGCGCTCAATATAAATAATGGACGTAGAATCAAAGATTAGTGGATAAAAACCGAAATTCAATATATGATAGGCTCGATTATAGGAAAATTTCAGCAAAAAATATAGCCCTATCAGGAATTTATCCCAATAAGGCTATATATATTATATCATTCTGTCATTACTCTAATGTCATCTATGTTATAGATTATCTGATCCAAGCTCCGTTAGATCCTAATCTGTAACCATCTATTGTAGTGTTTTTAGCCATTGCTCCGTTTGATTGTAAGTAGTACCAAGTTCCGTTATCATTTAACCAACCAGTCTTCATAGCTCCATTTGATTGTAAGTAGTACCAAGTACCATTATCATTTAACCAACCAGTCTTCATAGCTCCGTTTGATTGTAAGTAGTACCAAGTTCCGTTGTCATTTAACCAGCCAGTTTTCATAGCTCCGTTTGATTGTAGGTAGTACCAAGTTCCGTTGTCATTTAACCAACCAGTTTTCATAGCTCCGTTTGATTGTAAGTAGTACCAAGTTCCATTATCTTTGTACCAACCAGTAGCCATGATTCCATCAGCTTTGATGTAGTACCAAACTCCACCTAAGTTTAACCATTGTCCTTTAACTTGGCTTCCATCGTTATTGAAGTAGCTCCAAGTTCCATCAGCATTTTGTACCCAACCTGCTTTTACAGTTTCGTCTGCACCATCTTCATCTGTAGCTGATTTTCCTGAAATGATTGAGTAAACTTCATCATCTTCATTCCAAACAACCATGTTGTCAGCATCGTAAACATTTAATTTTTCCATAGCTCCGTCTACTTTGTATGCTTTTACGAATTCTTCATCATTGTTGAATTTGTAAACAAATCCGCTCTTTAATACCCAAAGGTTTCCGTTAGCATCTACATCATAAGCAGAGATATTTTCTAATTCATCTGCATCATTAGTTTCAACAATGTAATTTCCTTTTGTTGTTTTGAATTCAATTGTTTGAGCTGTTACAGTTTCACCTGTTACATCGTAAACTACAACTTTGTTTCCGAATGCGCTAACGCCTTCAGCATCTTCAAATAATTTTACTTGATCTGCTTCTAATGCATATGTAGTTACAGTTTTTGCATATTTAGCTCCATCTACATCTGCTGAAGCTTGTGCTTTAGATATTTTTTGAATAACTGTTATAGTGTTATCAGAATTTACTTCAACACCATTTACTGTGTTAAATACAACATCACTAGTTGAAGTTAATTGGATAGTTGCAATTCTGTAGATATAGCTAGCATCTTGAGCTACTACTTCTGCAGATTTAACTTCTGCACCTACTTTTGCATCACTCTTCTTAAGTTTTTCTGTATCTTCAGTGTTTGTTAATGTAACACTTTCAGCTGTTGTATCAGCTCCTACTTCTAACTTAAGTTTTCCTAAGTTATAATCAGCATCTATGTAGTTTCCTTTTACATCTGTGTAAACTCTAGATATAGCATCTTCTTTATCTGCTAAGTTATATGAAGTTTCATACCAAGTTTCTGCGAACTTGTTTCCTTTTAATTCTGAAATTGAGTCAGCATCTAATTTAGCGTGATCAGAATATCTGTCATCAGCATTGTTTCTTATAGCTTTTCTTAAAGCTAAAGCAACATCATCTTTTGCATCTGATTCTAAATCTTCGTCTGTTACTTTTCCAGTTGATAAATCTAAGAAGTAATCTCCATTATCAACGTTTAAGTATCTGTCTCCATATACTTTAACGTCAGCACCTGTATCAACATCATCAATTTCAGTGTACTTACCGTTGCTTAATACATAAGCCCCATCAGTTTCACCATCTTTTAAGTTACCATCTATGTAGAAGTTACCATCTTTGTAAGCAACTGCTTCATAAATTATTCCGTCTTTTGATTCTACTCTCTTGTAATCAGCAGCCATAACACCTGTTGCTGGTACTAATGAACTTACAGCAGCAGCAGCTACTAAAAGAGAAGTTACTTTGTTTAATCTTTTTATCATATTCTTTTCCCCCTGTGTAATTATCTTTTGTAAAATTAGAACATAATAGTTTTTACATAAATTACTTATTATGTTTTTTATTAACTTTTCGACCACATTTTTGATTCTAACACACGAGTCGAATTTTGTAAATAGTTTTTTTACTTTAAATTTGTTTTTGTATCAAAACTACTAATATCAATTTATCAGTAGTTTCTTAATATTTGCTTAATGAACTAATTTTTTATAATTAATTTTCTTAAGCTTGAATACATCATATAATACAAAAGCTTTTCTATAACTTGGTACCTTTTTTAAAAAAATTATTATTTTTTTAAATTAAATTAAATTTATTTTATATCAAATTCATATAGCAAAAAAATCCTCATTAAAATACGACAAAAAAGACGAGGTATTTACCTCGTCTAATTTTAAATATTACTATTTGATCCAAGCTCCGTTAGCACCTAAAACATAACCACCAACAGTTGTGTTTGAAAGCATAGCTCCTGATGCATTACAGTAGTACCAAGTACCATTATCATTAATCCATCCAGTTTGCATAGCACCTCTGTTACCAGCAGTTGGTTTTAAGTAGTACCAAGCTCCACCAGTGTATTTCCAGCCAGTAGCCATAGAACCATCAGCATTTAATAGGTACCAGTTACCACCATCTTGTACCCAACCGTTTGACATCATAACGCCGTTAGCATCCATGTAATACCACAATCCTGAAGCCGGGCTTTGTAACCAACCAGTTACTTTGTTTCCTTCAGCATTTAAGTAGTTCCAAGTTCCATCAGCATTTTGAACCCAGCCAGTAGTTGTAGTTTCTTCTTCTTTATCTTCTTCATCTGTAGCAGATTTTCCAGTGATTATTGAGTAAACTTCATCATCTTCATTCCAAAGAACCATGTTGTTTGAATCATAAACACTTAATTCTTCCATAGATCCGTCTACTTTATATAGCTTATCCCAGTCATCAGTGTTATCGAATTTGTAAACATATCCGCCATCTAATCTATAAACATTTCCGTTTACATCTGTATCGTAAGCTACTGCGTCTTCTGTTGATTGCTTTTCAGCATCTACATAGTAGAAACCATTCTTAGATTTTAATGTAGCAACTTGAGCTGTTACTGTACCATCTTCATTGTCAATGCTAACTATTATTTTTCCTCCAACAACGCTGAAGTTTACGTCTTCTTTTGTAGCTAAAGCTATAAAATCAGCTACGTTTGAATCTGTGTTTCCATCTTCATCAGCTAAAACATAGTTTGTTACAGTTTTAGCATATTTAGCATCATCTATATCATCTGAAGCTTGAGCCTTAGAAATCTTTTGGATAACTGTAACTTTAGCTGATTCACCTGTAGTTATAGCATTTCCATCTTTTCCATATACTTTTGCTATGTTAGCACCTGTAAAGTTGATTGTAGCTAATCTGTATATGTTACTGCTATCTTGTCCTAAGTATTCTACATCTGATAATGAAGCTTTAACTTTTACTGAACCACTTAATTTTTCTTCATCTTCAGTATTTTTTATAGTAACAGAGTCACCAGTTGTGTCAGTAACTTTGATTTTTCCTAAGTTATAGTCAGCATCAATGTAATTACCTTTAGCATCTGTATAAACATTATATCCATAGAAATCAGTTGAATACCATGTTTCAGCAAACTTAGTTCCTTTGATTTCTGTTAATGTTGGTAAACCAGTTTTGCTATCATATCTATCAACATCTTTTGCTTTCTTTCTTAAAGCAACTTCAGCATCATCTTGAGCATCTTCAGCAACGTCATCATCAGTTACTTTTCCTGTTGTTAAATCAACATAGTAATCTGCATCATCAACTGATACATATTTATCTCCATATACTTTAAATTCAGCACCTGAATCAATATCTTCTAATTCAGTATATTTTCCATTTGATAAATAATATACTGCATCTGTATCTTCATCTCCAATGCTTCCATCAATAATGAAACCATCTTTGTGAGCAACTGCGCTATATATTACACCATCTTCTGATTGTATTCTTTTGTAATCAGCAGCCATAGCTCCTGTAGCAGGTACTAATGAAGCAACTGCAGCAGCCGCAACTACTAATGATGTAACTTTGTTTAATCTTTTTATCATTCTTATATCCTCCTCAAGTCTACCTTTTAAGTTATTGCTAGTCCATTATAGCAAGCTTGTCAGTGCTTGTCTAAACTTGTTATTCTATTTTTGTATTTTTTTGTAATTATTCATAATATTTTTTTATTTTATTATATTTATTTTTAAAACTCTTAGCTTTGTCAGTATTTTTCAACATATTTCTATTTTATTTTCATATAATTAAATTTTATTTTAAATATATTAATTTTTTAATATATATATAATAAAATTTGAACAAAAAAAGTTATTTTAAAGAGATTGATAAAAAAACTCTTTAAAATAACTTTAAATTTCATAATTTTATATTTATTATTTTTATTTAATCCAAGCTCCTGTAGGACCTAATTTATATCCATTAACTGTAGTATTAGATAACATAGCACCAGCAGCATTTAAATAATACCATGTGCCGCCATCATTAATCCATCCAGTTGCCATAGCTCCCGATTCTTTTAGATAATACCAAGCTCCATTACTGAGCAACCAACCAGTCTTCATATCACCATTTGCATTTAAATAATACCATGTGTTCCCATCTTTATACCATCCAACTGCCTTAGTTCCATCTTCTTTATAGTAATACCATTTAGCATCTTGTCCAAATACCCAGCCTCTTAATGCTGTTGTGTTGTTATTATTATTATCAGCATTGGAATTATTATTGCTATCACTATTGTTATTATCTTTATCTGTAGTAGATTCTTTAGAAGAAACTATAGAATATACTTCATCATCTTCACTCCATGCAACTAGATTCTTTTCATCATATACACTTAATGATACAAAATCTTCATTAACTTTATATACTTTTTCCCATTCATCTTTATTATTAAACTTATATATGTAGTCTTCTGAAATTCCCCAAAGGTTGCCATCACAGTCTTTATCAAAAGATGTTTCTCCATCATTAAGTTCTAAATCTTCTCCATCTTCAACTTCTACATAATATGTAGATCCTCTAGACTTTAAATTAATAGCTTGAACAGATACATTATCACCATCTATTTTATAATTAAGAATCTTATCTTTTCCTACTACAGAAAAACTATTTTCCTCTTCATTTAATAACTTTTCTGCATCTCCATCTTTATCTGATAAAAAATAATTATTTACTGTCTTAGCATACTTTATTCCATCTATATCACCTGATGCTTGATCCTTTGAAATTGCTTGAATTACTTTAAAGTCAACTTTTTTTCCGCTATCCTCTATCTGGAATAATTCTGTATTACCTGCAACCTCTATTCCATTTACCTCTTCAATTTCTTTACCTGCTTCTGATGAATCTACGCACATCATAGCAATTCTATAAATGTATGAAGAGTCTTGTCCTATTTCTTTAGTATCATATACATTTACTCGTACATCATCATCGTCATCACTTGTATTTGCTATTTTTGCCGTAGTTCCATCCTTTAATTTTACTTTTACGCTTCCTAAATTATGATCAGCATCAACATACTTACCATTTGCATTAGTATAAACAGTAAAACTATTCGCATCACCATTGATTGAATTCTTAGCTTTTGATGTTTCATACTCTGTTTTATAATATACTTCTCCAAACTTTGATGTTGGTATTGTAGTTAAATTCTTATAATTCTTACTATCAGTACTTTGATATCTTCCATCATTATCATCCTTAACTTTTTTTCTTAATGCTTCAGATGCCTCATCTGTATTGTCTTCCTTAAGATCATCCTCAGTAAGTTTTCCTGATGATAAATCAAGATAATATTCACCCTCTTCAATGTTTATATATTTATCTCCATATAAAGATATATCACTTTCATTATCAACCTTTTTTAATTCAGTATACTTATCATTTTCTAAATAGTAAACAGCTTCATCTTTTTTCTTCGGCTCTCCATCTATATAAAACTTCCCCTCTTTATAAGCAACTGCATTATAAATAATTCCTTCTACATCGTCAATTTTTGTATAACTTGCAGCTAATGCGCTAACTGGCATTATTGAAACTACAGATGCTGCTAAAATTAAAAGTGATGTTGCTTTTTTGACTCTTCTAAACATTTTTTCCCTCCATATTTACATGATTATTTATATTATAAGATAATTATACCATATCTTTCATTATAGTATGAACACTTGTTTGATTGAATAATTAAAATTAAGATTATTTTAATTATTCAATCACCAATGCTTAATGATCAATGGTGATTGAAATTTTTTCGGAATTTCTTTAATATATTTTTTTAATTTTTCCCTATCAAAATTATCACGCATCATCCATTTATATTTGGCACTTTATAATCAGAAGATTATCGCGTCCATGCGCCATTATCTCCTAAATAATATCCATTAACAAATGTATTATGGAGCATTGCTCCACTTTCACTACAATAATACCATGTGCCTTTATCATTAATCCATCCTGTTTTCATTGCTCCACTTTGTTCTAAGCAGTACCAGTTGTTATCAATATAATTCCATCCAGTCTGCATTGCTCCATTTTCATTGAAGTGATACCATTTATCATTATCTTTAATCCAGCAATTAGATACCATAACTCCATCTGCATTCATATAATACCAAAGCTTACTTGATAAACTTTGGACCCATCCAACTTTTTTTGTTCCATCATCATTTAAATAATTCCAGGTTCCATCATCATTTTGAATCCAGTTATCAGTTACTTTATTTTCTTCTTTAATTTCTTCACTTTTATTTAATATATCTTTTGTTATTATTGAATAAATCTCATTATCTTCATTCCAAACTAAGATATTTTCTTTATCATATACTGAAAGTTCATTCATTGACCCATCAACTTTATATACTTTTTCAAAATCATCATCATCATTAAATTTTTTTATGAATCCTGATTCTAAAATCCAAAGCTCACCGTCTGTACTTACATCCATGTCTTTTACATCATCTGAATCAATGTCAACCCCGTCACTAAAATCAGTATAATAATATCCATTTTTTGATTTCAGGGAAATAGAATAAGCTTTTAATTTATCATTTTCAAAACCATAAGTAATTATTTTTCCATCATTAACAGTATAGTTTTCTAATAATTTATCAGTTTCAAGGTTTCCGCCTTCATCTCCAGTAAGAAAATATATCTCTACACTTTTAGGATATTTAGCTCCATCAATATCATCTTCTGCTTGTTCTTTTGATATTTTTTGAATCACTGGAATAGCATAGAGTTCTTCTCCTGCATTTTCTATTTTTACAGTATTTACTTTATTATTGTTTTTATATCCTCCAAAAGTAATACTTGAGTCAGTTGTAACGTTACTTATTACATTGTTATCATTATATATTATAGATAAATATGCTAATCTATAGATGTAATTTTTATCTTGGCATAAAACTTTTTCATTATATATATTAGCTTTTAAATTTTCTTGTTCATCTTTGGTATTTTCAAAAGATACTCTCCCATTATTCTTATTTATTAATTTCTTAGAATATAATGAAACTTTTCCAATGTTATAGTCAGCATCTATGTAGTTTCCTTCTTTATCTGTAAATACCATAACTTCTTTAGAGTTAGTATCTTTTAAATAAGTATAATACCAAGATTCCAAAAATTTATTGTTTTCAATAATATATATATCATTATTTCTTACATCTTCATCTTCTGAATATCTGCCATCATTATCTTTTCTTATTTCTTTTCTCAAATTTGTTAATGCATCGTCTTTTTCATCTTCTTCTATATTATCATCAATTATTTTTCCTGTATTTAAGTCAACATAATAATCCCCATTTTCAATTTCTAAGTACTTTTCCCCATATAGATTGAAGTTATCCCCAGAATTTATTTTTTTCAATTTTATGTATTTACCATCTGATAAATGGAAGTTTCCTTCCCCTAATTGATTTACTTTACCATCAATATAAAATATTCCATCTTTATAGGCTAGTCCATCATATACTATTCCTTCATTCTCTTGTATTCTTTTATAGCTTTCTGCCTCTGCTGGAATTGCTAAAAATACAGATGCAATTACAGCTAATGAGCTAGCAGCTTTTGCAGTTTTTTTGTAATTCATTAATTTCCCTCCATCTATAATTCTATTAAGTAAATTATACCATATAATAATAAATCGGTTCTATTCATTGATTTATATCACTTAAAATTCTTTGTATTTTTTAATTCAAGCCAACACCAGAATATATTTTCCATACCATTAAACTCTCAATGTATATTTATTACATTCTAATTTTTTATTTTATAAAATTTTCTATTTATCAACAAAATAGCTTTCGCACTAAAAAATAATACGAAAGCCACTTTATTTTATTAATTTACCAAAAATTTTATTTTAATTCAAATCTACTAATCATAACTTCCAAAGTTTCTGCTTGAGCAGATAATTCTTCGCTTGCTGCTGCACTTTCTTCTGCTATTGCTGAATTTGACTGTACTACATCAGCTATTTGATCTATTCCTCCATTTATTTGTTCTATAGATATGGCTTGTTCTTCTGATAACTTAGTTATATTATCAACTAATTGTACAGCTTCTTTAGTATGTTCAACAACATCTTCCAATGAAACTGCTGTTGTATCTGCAATTTCTTTTCCATTATTCACTGATTTTATTGAGTTTTCAATTAAATTTGCAGTATCTTTGACTGCCTGTGAGCTTTCCTCTGCAAGTTTTCTTACTTCTTCCGCAACTACAGCAAATCCTTTTCCAGCTTCTCCAGCTCTTGCTGCTTCTATTGCTGCATTAAGAGCTAGAAGATTTGTCTGTTCTGCTATACTATCTATAGTATTTATTATTTCTTTAATGTTCATAGAGGAAGCTTCTATTTCATTCATTGCACTTACCATTTCAGTCATTTTTTTATTACTTTCTTCTATATGAAGACCTAATTCATTTACAATTTGATTTGTTTTTTTAGCATGACCAGTTGAATTTTTTACCTTTTCAGTAATTTCACCCATTGATGCAGTTAACTCTTCTATTGCACTTGCTTGTTCTGTTGCTCCTTCTGAGATTGTTTGAGATGTCTGCGCAACTTGTTCTGAACCACCTTTTACTTGTATTGTTGCTTCTTTTATCTCATAGAATGTTTCATTTAAAGATTTTACGATTTTTTCAAGTGAATCTTTAGTGCTTGTAAAATCACCTATGTATTGATCAGTGCAAGAGCTTGTAATATTAAAGTGACCATTAGATAATTCTTCTAATATGTTGTTAATATCTAAAATTATAGTCCCTAAGAAAGAACATGTTTTGCGGAAGCTGTTTGCTAGAATTCCTAATTCATCTTTTGATTTATATTCAATATTAATATCAAGTGATCCATTTTCTAATTTTTTTGCAGCATTTTCTAACTCAAGAATTGGTTCTGTAAGAAGTTTTACCAAGACACGAGTAGTATAAATGCACACTATTATACTAGCAGTTGAAATCAAAATTAATATTATAAATACTAAATTTTTTATTTGCATAGAATAGTTATATGTGTTTACTGCATTTTTCTCTGCTTCATCTCCGATTTCAATTAATGTATTTTCAAGTTTATCAAGCTCTTTTTCATATTCTGAATTATAAAGCTTAAGTGCTTCATCATTTTTATTTGCATACGCTAATTCAACTAATTTATCCTTTACTACTGATTCTCTTTCTATATCTTCTTTTAGTTGTGATATAAGATTTGCATTTGAAAAAATTCCTTCTAACTTTTCAATATTATTAGAAATATTTTCACTATATTTATTTGCTTCAGAAACATATTCTTTAGTCTTGTTTTCATCATCTGTTGTTATTGCTAATAGAATATTTTTCACAAAAGTTTGTGTATCCTTTCTTATCTCTAATTCTAAAGACACTTCTTTAAATGGATGCTCATAAAATGTTTTGATTTTACTACCAACTAACTGTAATGCAATAAAAGATGAGATAACTGATAATATAAAGAATGACATAATATAAACAAACGTAATTCTTAGCTTTTGATTGATATTTTTATCTTTAATTTGATTTTCAAAAAATTTGAAATTTTCTTTGAACTTTTTTGATTGTTTTTTCATGTACATATCCTCCTAATATCCATTTCTAAATTATATTATATCAACTTATATTTTCTAGTAAAGTATTCATTATTATATAATAACTTATATAATAACTTTTTAAATAGAAAAAGTGTTGTTTCCTATTGAAGTTTGTATAATTTGTTCTGCATTGCAAAAGTATATATCTTTAGAAATTCTAATATATTATTTAGTTAACAGTATTATCTATATAAGCTCTACATTTTTCTCTACAAAAAAGGCGAGACATAAGTCCAATGTCATTTAGATAAGACTTTTTCTTATCTAATCCACCTAAGAATATTATAAA
>ENA-OXEC01000251-OXEC01000251.1-human-gut-metagenome-genome-assembly--contig:-NODE-251-length-30224-cov-24.3191_pt1 | contig 30224 bp, 28 predicted proteins | sample MGYA00249351_ERZ652235 | MGnify/ENA primary metagenome ERZ652235 (study PRJEB26925, sample SAMN05826906) | human gut metagenome | biome: ENVO:2100002; feature: ENVO:00000062; material: ENVO:00002003...
CACTTATCCCGCCCCTCACAGCATACCATTTGCACATCCATCCACCAAAACACAGACTTCTCCGCATCTCAAAATGTTAATTTTGCGTTAAATAGATAAAGCAACGCACCACCCGAAAGATATTTACCCTATCTTTACCATCAAAAGAAAGTAACATGCGTTTACCATGAAAAAACTTGCAATCTTTTTATATTATGTAGTCTTTTTAGGAAGCCTGCAAGCACAGAGTGTATTTTCATTTGAGCAGATTGGATTGAAAAGTGACAGTCTGCCTAAACAGCTTGTTGAGTATTTTGATCCGGGAGAGCGCGGAACCGACCTCCTGTGGGATTTCTCCGGCCAACTTCGCTCAAATGTTGTCCAACCGGTGGTTTACCATTCCGACTCGTTGGGGCGCATATCTGCCATAGGCAAGGGGCTACTCTGTCGCTACCGCTTAAAAACAGATACATTATTTCTTATAGAAAGCGAATCACCCCTAAAGAAAATCCATTACTTCACCCCAATAATACAGATGAAATATCCACTCGCCTATGGCGATTCCATCTCGTCGCCATTTGAGGGGCTTGGACTGTACTGCGGTGATCACCTATATAAAGAAAAAGGTATCCAAAGTCTGAATGCCGATGCGAGCGGAGCAATCATACTTTCAGAAAAAGACACTTTAAAGAATGTCCTCCGTGTTTACAGTCTGAAGTCCTACTCTCTCTGTATGGACATGAATCCGGAAGCTTTAGACACGGCCCGGCTAAAACAAGTGATAGAAGAACGGTATGAGTGGTATGCACGGGGCTGTCGCTATCCGGTGTTTGAAACGGTCACAAGCACCAGCTATGCTAACATGGAATTGATAGGAACCACACAGGTTGCCTACTGCTATCTGCCCGACTATCAAAACCTGCTTTGCGACTCTATCAATCGTGACATACGGGCACAAGACTCTTTGGAGCGGGCTCAGACCGAAAAGCTACAGGAGAGTATCATCCACTATCATGTCTCCGTTGACGGAAGCAATGTCGTCATCAGATACAGCCTTGATGCCGATGCGAGAATCACCGCACTGATATCCAATCCCATGGGAATCATTTACAAACGCCGGGAATGGAATGGGCAGGCGGGAGAAGGATATATAACAAAAATCGACTGTAGTGGCTTGAGACGCGGCACATATATACTCTACCTCAATGTAAATGGAAAAATCCATAGTGAAAAAATAACCATATAAACACGCAAATTAGTATCATTATGTTACCTTTACTTTGCAAGAGAATTATCAGAGACTTTATCACCTTATCTCTATTATTTGTTGGCATAAATGCCCATGGACAAAAAAACAGTTCAAATCAAGAATATGCCCAAATGATAAAAAACTTGACGCCAATGTCTCCACAGGCTTCTATGATGGCCCGTTTTGGTAATTACCCAATGGATTATTCAACTGGTGTCCCACAAATATCTATTCCTTTATTTACTATTCGAATAGGCAGCTTCGAACTTCCTATATCAATAGACTACCATGCCTCCGGCATTCGTGTGCAAGATGTTGCCACTCCTATTGGTATTGGATGGAGATTAAATGCGGGAGGGTGTATCTCAAAAGTTATTATGGCAGCTGAAGACAACACCACTACAATAATCAAAACTCCAACCGAAATAGAATCCTGGGCCAAAACAGCCGGCTACTACAATATTTCCCATCTGTCTGACTCACCTACCGAAGACTATCAGACCGACAGATACAATTATAGCTTTTGCGGTCGAAGCGGAATATTCAGAGCCAATATTTATGATTCTACATTTCACACTTTCCCTTACACTTTATTGAATATCTCGCAAGAGCCATTAAAATATCATAAGAAAGGCGAAGGACATAAAGGAGGGATTTATGGTCCTTTCAACATAAAGGATGAAAAGGGAAATATCTTTTATTTTGAGTATCCGGCTTTTTGCCTTGGTGATATAACATACGGATGCAGGGCACAAAACCCAGGTGGATACATTACAGAATACTATTTGACAAAAATCATATTGAACAATTTAAAAGACAGCATCTTATTCCACTATTCTGAAGGAAGAGCATATAGGCAACATTCTCAAGTTGATTACATGCACCAAGGAGTTTCCATGAGAATGGTTTTAAGGACAGTTGGTGACATCAGCTATCCTATTTGGGAAGAGACCTCAAAGGACTATATTTCTAATGGATGTTCCACACATAGCATTGAATATTCAGTCACTTTATTAGATGAAATTTCATGGAAGGGAAATAAAATAAAGTTCAGTTATAAAAATGACAGGAAAGAGAACTTTTATTACATTCAAGGTGCAAAAAGCGGATTGGAAAGATTAACGGAAATCACAATCACAAACTCCAACGGTCATCTTGTCAGAGATATTATCTTTGACAACGATAAATACCTAGGTAATAACATAAGGAATTACAGGATGCTTTTATCCGGTATCTGTATAACAGGTGCTTCAGACAACTCGCCAGAGAAGTATTCTTTTTCATATAACATGAATGAACTTCCCAACTATACCCATCTTCATGCTGATGAGAGTGACACTAATTGCCACGAAGATTATTGGGGGTATGCTAATGGCACCAATGGCACTTATTGGTTTCCGAAAAGTTCTATTTTTCCGGAAATGGAGTCGGAAAAATTGATAGGCACCAATCGTACCCCCCAAGAGCACACCGCAAAAGCCGGTGTTTTAGAATCAATAACTTACCCCACTGGTGGAAAAACCGTATATGAAATGGAATCAAACCGTTTAGATGACGGAACTATTTGGGGAGCACTACGCTGTCGGCAAATCAGAAACTATGATGCTAATTCTAAATTATTAGCAACAAGAACTTTCTCATATTCGAAAGCAGAACCGACTATCACGGGGAATGATATAACCAAATTATATCAATATGAACAGCCTTTTTGGTACTTTCACTTTGCCTCAGAAGAAGAAAATCGGATTAAAGCTTTAGGAGATTTGAGACCCGGATATATAAGTGCACCAAGTCCAGTTCACATTTGGGATACGCATAAAGTGGTTATTGGCAACCCAATAATTCCATTATGTTCCGATTATGGAAGCCCCATATATTACTATAAAATAAAGGAAAAATACTCCACGGATGATAGAACCGTCTGGAAAGAATATGATTACGAAGACGGACGTACAAGTGATATGGATAATAGGAGCTATAGTGATTTATCGGAATTCGCTTATATCCCCATATATTGTTTCTCACAATATCGAAATTTCGATTTTGGAAATCAAAAGGTGCTATTGGCATCGGAAAAGAAATATGATGAATCGAATAAGCTTGTCTACCAAACAGATTATCATTATGAGGAGGAATTTATAGACACTATCCCTTTGGGTGTCAGTGTAATGAGCCACACTGTTCTGATAAATTATGATGGTGAAGATAACTACCCCGGACTTCAAACGTTTTATCAAAATATTCCTGATGAAACTCAGGAGGAAAAATATCGTTTAAATTATCTGAATAGCAGATACCATATTACAAAAGTAGTTGGCGTACCATCCTTCAAACGTCTGAAAAGCATAGAAATCTTTAACCTCCAAGATGGCTATGTGACCCAAACTGACTATACCTATGATGAGTTGAGAAGGACATTAGACCCTATTTCCAAAGTAAGCCGACAAGGGGCATTGTCTTACAATTCACATGGCGTTTTTTATGGCAATCCGACAAGTGACAAACTGACGACCTTTTATTACTACCCATTCAACTACAACGATGCTGTCAGCAGAGAATTGACTAGAAGAAACATCATTGCTCCAATTAAGACCACGTTTTATACAAACAACTTTCTTACTCATCAGGATTCTACCGCTTATCAACTTTGGAACAAAGCGTATCTTCCCACGAACTACTATCATTCCACAGGAAACAATCCATTGGAGAAACGAGTATCTTTAATGTATGACAATAATAATCATTTATGCCAAATAGACAAAGATGGGGGCAGTACGGTTTCTTTCCTATGGGGAGAAGACAGTCTATATCCTTATGCGAAGATTGAAGGTCTTACGTTTGAGGATATCAGGAAAGAATATGTCAACTATCTCACCATGCAGCACAACCATGCCAAACTTAGAATGCCAACAATTGATGCGGAACTGCTAAGAAAGATTCTTAAAGGGACGGGACTTATGACCACTTATTTCTATGAACCTTTAGTTGGCCTGAAAACCATGATCGGACCAAACGGGCTAACATCTTCATTCACCTACGATACCATGGGCAGGCTGAAAGAAGTATATAATAACGGGAAGCTGACAGACCTTTATGAATTCAACTATGCAAAATAAATTCTCTTTAAAAATATATTTGTCGACATCCGTCATGCTGTCGGCAACATTTTCTGCCGGTGGACAAGAAGTCCCTTTATCTGGCAATCACAACTACACCCTTCATAGGAAGATGCTGGACGACCGGCAATTGACAAGTTTTAACGAAATACAATACTATAATGGCTTAGGATTTCCCACGATTGCCGCTACTTCTGTGGGAGGAAACGGGGATATAGTCTATACCATCACGACCTATGACGGGCAACTGCGTGAAAAGGCAAAATATCTCCCTGTTCCCATGGGCAACTCTATGCTGTATAAAAACCCAGACGAAGTGGTCAATACTTCAGCTGTTTTTCATCAAGGAGATGGTACTGCATATTACACGAACAACTATGATGCACTTGATCGGATTGTAGCAGTTGACATGCCGGGGAAAGACTGGCGCGACAATCAAAAATCAGAACGAGTGGAATATTCTTCAAACAATCCTAACGAAGTATTGCATTATGAGACGCCTTTAGATAAAATCACTTTAATAAAGCCTGAAAATGCCAGCTATAAATTCTATCCGGCAGGTTCATTAACAAAAAAGACTACAATCGATGCCGATGGAAGACGAGTTGCTATTTTTGTCGATATCTCCGGTAATAAAATACTGGAACGAAGAGAACAAGGAGACACTTACTTTGTTTACAATGCTCTTGGGCAACTGCGCTTTGTGCTTACTCCCAAATACCAACAGTACGGGAATAAAGATTTATTTGCCTACGAATACAGATATGACCAAAGAGGACGGGTTGTCAAGAAACTCCTTCCCGGATGTAAATATGTGCAATATTGGTATGACAGGAATGATCGGGTGATTTTTTACCAAGACGAGAATTTAAGGGCAAAAAGTAAATACCGGTATTGGCTATACGATGTGTTAGGACGACTCGCAGTGCAAGGTCTATGCGATGGTTGTAAACGTGATGACAGCAAACTGCCCGTGGTAACCTACAGCACAGAGAGCCGTGGACTGCTCGATACTGGCTATCTACTCAACATGGGAGATTTGCTCAAAAATCCCACAATAGAAAAGGTGAACTATTATGACAACTATAACTTTCTCAATGGCAGCATGAAAGACACATTCGCCAATATGACTGTCCATACCAGCCTTTGTGCCAATGGCTTCCTGACGGGTTCCATCTCGAAAGCCTCAAACGGGGAGTATATATATAGCACCTATTCATACGACCTTAACGGCAATATTACAGAAACGAAAACGAAAGGACTCAAGGGGCTTCTGGAGCATACGCACAACATCTATACGTTTACCAACAATTTGGAAAAATCATCATCAGTGGTCTATGTGGGCTACGGACAACCGTTTGTCACTGCCACAGATTATACTTTCAACAAACATAACGACAAGCCTGAAACATGTGTAACAACCGTTTTACACGGCGAAGGACAACAGACTTCATCCATCAGCTATACCTATGATGATTTTGGACAGCTCAAATCTGTAAGCCGTCCGTTCGGAAGCGGGCAAAGTGGAACTGTCAACTACAAATACGACCTGCACGGATGGACGAAACAGATAACCACCAATAGTTTTAAAGAAAGCATGTTTTATGCCGACGGCCCCGGCACCCCATGCTACAACGGCAATATCAGCAGCCTCACATGGGAAAATGCGGGATATAAGCAAAAGCGTGGGTACAGGCTTACCTACGACCGCCTCAACCGCATGGCCAATGCCGCCTATGGAGAGCGTGATGACCTCAGCGACAATGCAGGCCACTACGATGAGACGCTCGAATATGACATAAACGGCAACATCACGCGGCTGCAACGCAATGGGCTGAAACAAGACGGACAATACGGCAAAATAGACAATCTGCACCTTTCATACAGTGGCAACCAACCGGTGGTGATCAAAGAGGATGCAGAGCCGATATTATATGAAGGGGCGTTCGGCTTGAACGAAAAAGGGGAACATCGGCTCGCCTACAATGGCAGTGGAGCCTTGCAATCGGATGAAACGCGCGGCATTGCCATGATTGTATACGATGACACTAACAATCCTCGACAAATTCAATTTACAAATGGCAACGTGACCGAATATGTCTACACACCCAGCGGGCAAAAACTACGTACCATACATTACACTGCCGTACCTAACATCAAGGTAGAGATTGGGCAAGTTCATTCGCTCACAGCCGATGAAATTCTTTACTCTGACTCCATCGATTATATGATGGGAGGGAAACTCATCACCAAAAATGGTAGGATAGACAAATACCTGTTTGAGGGTGGCTATTGCCAAGCTATTGGTAGTCAAACTCTTCTTCCGCGCCCTCCCTTTCCTGTGGGGGATGACGAGACAGTTGATCCTTCTGCTTATGAACAATGGCGGAAAACATTTGAATCTTGGGAAGCAGCCATGAAGGCGGAACGGGAAAGAGACCAATTTCTGTTTTACTATTATAATCGTGACCATCTGGGCAATATCCGCGAGGTGGTGGATGACAATGGAAACGTGGTTCAGGTGAACAACTACTATCCGTTCGGCTCTCCCTACTGCGACACGTCGGCTTTCAAGGCCCCGGAGCTGCAACCTTACAAGTATAACGGCAAAGAACTTGACCTGATGCACGGTCTGAACACTTACAACTATGGTGCACGCCAATACAACCCCGTCGTGCCTATATGGGACAGAGTGGATCCGCTCTGCGAGAAATACTATAACACCAGCCCGTATGTTTACTGCGGGAATAATCCGGTGAACGCAGTAGATCCGGATGGTATGAAAATTATCCCTATTTTGTATTATAATAATATTCAATCCCCCAAAAGTTATTTTCATAGCCCCAAAGCGTTTTATGATGCTATGTGTACTTTTGCAAAAACGACTTTTGGAAAACAAGTTCTCTCAGATTTCACCCCTAGAGGTTCATATATCTTTGGAGTAAAAGGGAATGGAAGGTATGCAAACTTTGATTTGAGAATCCAAGAAGTATTTTTATCCAATCAACAGGAGCGTGCCGCACTTTTCTTTAATCAATATAATCATTCATGGATAAATGCTCAAACAAGCTTCAATGTTGACAGTGACGGAGCTCCATATTTTAACATTATTATTGATATAAGTTCTTCTCCAGAGGAGTTGCTAGAGACAATTACCCATGAATTTACAGTACATTTGACAAGGTATTCTGAAATATTAGATACATACTTAAAGAACAACGACTATAAAGAAGCACAAAGGGCATGGAAGAAGATATCGGAAGATGAAGAACATCATGATTTAAATAACAAACATGCAAACAAACAGTTTCAAAGTACCAAAAACTATTATATAACAAGGGATGAATTGATTAAAATGAATCCTTTACTTAAAGGCCAATTTTACAAAATGCAAAAAGAATATGAGCAAAACTATTAAAATAATCATTCTTGCATGGGGCATTTTGGTTGTCTCTGCTTGTCAACGGCAAAATAAGCGTATAGGGTATTTCCCCTCCGTTGGCATAAAAGCTCTTAGTGTAGATTATGAGGGAGATACTATTATGGTCTTAAAAAAGTTTTATGGAAATGATAATCCTGAGAAAATAGCAACATTCATTAAAGGCTATGGAGGATATTATTCAGATGATTTCGGACAACATTGCTTAATGATGTCGTGCATAAAAGAGCTGGATACGACTTACACTATCCCTAATAGCCTTACCAGATATTACAAGGTTGTCATCAAGAAAGAAAATGACTCGCTATACTCCACCTCCATCTATCAAACCATCATCAACACATACCTTCAACTACGATTGTTTTACAACGGAAGCTATGTAATACAGTCAATTCAATATAGGGACAAAGCCATCAAATACACACCTGAGAATGCAATTAAAGACGAGAAGGATAGCGGTCTCGACGGGTAAAATTGATAGAGACAGTCTGGCTTCTCCCAATCTGACAAAAAAGCAAACTAATAAAAAAGTAAAAGGTCATGAAGAATAAAATACGAAATTGGCTTTTGAGTTTTCCTCTATTAGTTTTGGCCGGATGCCAAAAGCATCAGTCACAAACTGCTGTGTTTATTCCTTTAAGTGGTGTAAAAGCTTACTACATAGAAAACAGAAATGATACGATTGATATTTTTCAAGTCTCTCATCAAAACGGCGTTTATCATCTTGCTTGGAAGATTTATAAAGAGGAAAGAGCATATTACATCAACCTTTTGGGCAAGAAAGAGCTATTCATGTCTGCTTCCATACCTGCTGATTCTCTATATACCACCATTTCTGAAAAGCCTTTTTATAAGATTGATATCAGGAAGGTGGAACATAATTTATATTCATCCACAATTTACATGGCGGATAGCATATATGGATTGTATATAGGGTTACACTTAGTTTATAACAAAAAATATGAAGTACAATACGTAGAAAATTGGCCCTCTTATGTGACATATACCAAAGAGTAGGGGCTGATGGGGTATATTAACACAAGAGAAGAACCGCATGCACGGTCTTTACTAGTATGACTATCGCCACCGCAAAGATAGCTGAAAAACAGCGAGAAGAACTGAATGGCTTCCACTATGCCCCTGTACGGATTGGACGAGTCCCCCCTCAAATCCCCAAGTTGGAAAAACGTCCATTACGTTACAAAATCCTCTAAAAGGCATGATGTTCTCGCGTTTTATTGCTATCTTTCCTCTATAAAACCGAAAATAAAAGCCCTTCCAGGTAACTCAAACACCCGGAGTTCGCCACCTCGTTCCATATTGGTTGCGTACAGGCCCGTCTCCAGGCCTGCATAAACGATAATGATACTTTCCTCTTCGAGCTCCGGGCTCACACTGGGTTCCATCGCCGGCCATGTCGTGGGTTAATTTGCAAAGCGAGGTCGCGTGCCATCACAAAGATAATAGCCTTTCCATGACCGGTATATCGTGTCATCCGTTTTCGTCGGAAGTCCCGATTCTGTTGTCGAAGTCCTTGTATTGGACGTTCCGGCTGAGTATGTGCCATGCGCAGACAAGCATCTTGCGCGCAATGGCGACCTGTACTTTCATCCTGTTCTTTCTGCGGACTTGTGTCTGATGATAGGAGAAGCGGTTGAAGAAACAGCCTTGGGTGCGGCTCGCGCCCCAGGCGCATTGGATGAGGGTGCGGCGCAGGTAGCGGTTGCCATGGGTGATGCGGCGTGACTTTATGGTCTTGTTCGACTGGTCGTTGCGTGGTCTCAGGCCACTCCATGAAGTAAGATGGTTTGCCGTCTGGAAATGGCCCATGTCCGTTCCGATTTCTGCAATCAGTGAGGTGGCGGCCCTCATCTTTATTCCCGGTATGGTCTGTAGGTTCTGCAATGCGGCGGAGTATTCCCTTTCACAGACGGCCTGCATCTTGTCCATGCATTCCTGCTTATGTTGCCCGGCCATGTCTATCTCGGCCTTGAGCTGGCGCAGGATGTCCATGTCGCATTCCGTGACGCATCCCGTGAGCGAGGAGATGATGGTATCCTTCCCGTGGCGATTGATGATACGGCCGTGAATCTCCTCCACAAGCACCTTGGGGTCGGTCACGCCCTCGCAGATCCTGTCTATGACGGACTTGTAGCTCTTGCTGTCCGTGTTGGACACGTAGTTGCCCAGCCGGATGTTGCACCGCTGGACGACGGCGTCGAGCTTGGCGAGCTTTCGGACAATCTCATCGTCAAGGTCGTAGATGCGCCTGTCATACTGGCGCAGCTGCTGGATGCGCTCGGGCGGGACGAAGCTGCCACGGACAAGTTCCTTCATCATGCACTCCGCTATCCACCGGGCATCCTTGACATCGCTCTTGTGGCCGGGAAGCTGCCTGATGAAGTAGGGGTTGATGAGCTTCAGCCTGAAATGCGGCTCAAGCACACGCCATACAGGAATCCAATAGACACTCGTGCTTTCCATGCCGGCCTCCTCTACGTGATGTGTGAGCATCAGATCACGCATTTCCTGTAACTGGCAGGTCAGAACACCGAAAACTTTCTCAATAATTTCGCCTGTGCTGCTCAAAATACAAAGATAAATGCTATCTTTGTGCACGTCAAGGCCGCATACGATTCTCATAAGCCTACATTTTGAGGATTATTAATACCTCTCAAAGATAATACAAATTGTGCCACGAGCACGTGTTTAGGACAAGGAAATCTATGCTGGCCTTGACACTTCTACCGGTACAAGGGAAGCCGTCAGGGAATTTATTTTTGGTTTTTTATTACCACTGGCTTATAAATCACGATTTTTATGTAAATTTGCCATGTCAGATAAATTGCCTGTCTTTCATTTGCAGCATTAGGATAGGGGAAAAATCTGACATGCTTAAACGCTTGTAGAACTTTGTTTCTCAAACACCTGAACTTGTTACACGAAGAAGTGCTGCGGAATTAAGGAGAATTATTAATCCTTTATCATGAGAAAGCTATATCTACCATTACTTATTGGTATTCCTATGGTGTTGACGAGTTGCCGCAATGATACGGTCGTTAAAAAGGAATTGAAAACATTTGATTCCTTAGTAATCAGAAGCAATCTCTATGGAAACGTTAAGGGGATGAAAATTGCAGGTCATAGAACCAACGTTATAATTGGCGATACTACCTTGTGTATCATTCACAATAGAACAAAAATCGGGGAGATGTACCAAATGATAACTAAAAATTGCAAATGTAATCCTTTCCTAAAAGTGGCTTCGAATTACAAACTGTTATTCTATGAAGGTAATAGATGTCAGCAATTTAATCTCAACCAAGAGTTTATCAATTATGAGGGTACATTCTATAAATGTAAGTATAATATGGAAAAAGAAACAACAAGCGTTTTACATCAAAAATTCAATGAATGGAAGAGATGAAATTACTTATGCTTTTTTTGCTGATGTGCCTAACTTCTTGCAGGTCACACGAAATGATTTACGGAGAAGACGAGGTTGACCAATTACCAGTTTTTCAGACAAGAGAAAAAGACTTTTCTTCTTATATATCCAAAAACTTCCAACTACCGGAAGATTATGGTGAGAACGGAATTTATGGCCATGTGGTTATTCATTTTGTTGTAGAGAAGAATGGCGATTTATCCCATTTTAAAGTGCTTAAATCCGCATATCCAAATTTTGACAGGCAGTTTATAAGGATGTTGAAAAAGATGCCGAAATGGAATCCGGGGATAAAGAACGGTAGGGCCGTTAGGACTAGATACGCAGTTGTATATTTTGTGGGGCGAACGATAAATGTAGATGCGAACATCCGCAAACGCCCAATTAACAGGCTCCAATGAAAATAACAAGAAACCTTTACCATCTTTGACAATGACAGATTTGCCGATTCTTTGGATATAGGCATCGAAGTGGGGGCACGCCTTATGACTATAAGACATGCACCGTCACATATTATTTCAAACCAATAAACAAATGAGACGATGAAAAGGGTTAAATGGATTTTGCTGTTCTTGGCCGCAGCAGCATGCTTTTTCTATTATGACGTGAAGCGGTATTATGTGGGGCGGAGTTTTTTGACTACAACCTCCTGCCGATGAACGCCAACACCCTTGCCGCCCGTTGGGGGCCGAAATACAAACGATACTTCTATTTCGTATTTAATGATTATGGAGGAAGCCTTTTGGGCTATGACGCCCGGGTATACAATAAGTCTGACGTTCAGAGACATGGATATGGCGCTACTGATTATTTCGTTGTGGGCGACATCGTGGGCTATTACTATAATGACCGTCGACTCATCATCGTATGCCTGGACAAGAAAGGCCACGCGAGGTGGGGCAGGCCCTATCATTATAAAGACGATATTGTGTTTTTGGAAATCGACAAGCCGAGCAAGGCGGAATTGTTAAAACTAAAATATGTTGATACAAGTGATATTTAGTGGATACCGAATTTTTATTTTGCGTTAGGACGCAAAGAAACACACCACCCAAAAAGACATTTATCCGTTCTTTACTATCAATAGAGAATGAGATATAATGCCTCCAAATCGCTCTTGCCACAACGGGAATATCAGAAAACATCACACTGACATGCCCACCGGTGAGGTGAAAACAAGACAAGTCCATCCGTTAATGCCAACGTTGAAAAAATACGACGGAAGATTTCAAACAACACATTATTAAATTCTATGAACATTATAAATAAAAGTTTAGTGCAACAGATGATTATTCTATGTCATTATCATTGTTAATGCTATGCTTGGCTTTTCTTAATTGCACAGGGAAACAATCACAGTCATATTCATGCGACATCACGGTAGAGAAGATAAAAATAAGCGAGTGTGACACTTATTATTATGTGTACGTGTTGGCAACCATTGGTGAGCCAAATGCTGACAGTGTGTATCTTCCACCTTATGTCGGGGAACATGGGGACAGATTAGATTGTCTGTCTTCATATATAAAAATGAAAATTCATAAGAAGGAAATCAATTTCAACAAGACACTTGGATTCGATTTTATCCAAAAACAGGACAAAAGGAAAAAGTTACTGCTTCTATGGCAACAGGTAAGCAAAAATTATCTCCCCGTGGATAGCTTCAAAAAGATTTTCCAAAGGCAACTCTCTCTTATGATTTGGAAAAAGACTCTAACAAGTTTTATAAGAATCGAATTCTGTTTTACAGAAAGCATGGTGGCTTTGAAAGAAACGAGCATGAAGTTATTTCACGTTACCGGCTGCCTGCTGACAGCAGTACTTTCAACTTTGTTGATATCATTCACCTCAAACGCGCTGCAAAATCTCGGAACCTGATAGTCATGATGCGCAATATCGACCCGTGGTGGGACTATACATATTCTTGCGCCACGGAAGAAGAGTCAATGCCCTTTTATTAAGACATAACTGTCACTTTTCCTTTCATGCTGTCATATTCTCTTTCATCTGTAATGCCTTGACAATCATCCTCTTGTGGAGAAAATGACAGCATGACAGGAAAAACAGAAAAACAAATTTCGTATATCCTCAACGAATCCTGCAACTGTTTTTGCTAAAGTTGAAAGACAAGGTGAGGTTACCGGACAGCAATCATTTGAATTACCAAGTAGATTTTATACAAACATAGAAGATTTGTATAAAGAGTAGCGGAAGACGGAGGAGTAAAAAGACAACAGCTTATAATGGAATTTGCTGATAGAAGTTCGTCCTTTCAAGGCGTTTTCTATCAGCAAATTCGGCTAACACTCTCGATGCAACGCGCATCGCTGCTTCTATCTCCCCAACCAAACTTCGGGATTAAGCTTGGCCGTCTCCCTACGGAGTTGGAATTGCAGTATGTTGTCGCTGCCCACGGTGCCCAGTCCTTGACGGGTGCTCACTTTCTGGCCTCTATGCACACTGACGGATTTCAGGTTGGCATAAACGGAGATGTAGACACCATGACGCACCATCACCACCCAAGAGCCTCCGAAACCTAACACGGCACTCACCTCACCGTCGTAGATGGCGCGGGCACTTGCTCCGGCACTGCCGAGAATGTTGATGCCCTTATTGTCGAGTGTGACACCGGGCAGTCCCTCCACCGAATGTTGGCCGAAATGGCTTACTACACGATAGCTTCCCGTGATGGGCATGGGCAACCGGCCACGATTGGCCTCAAAGCCGTTGTTCATCATACGGTCTACCGTGGTCAGCGTGGCAGCCTCATGGGCTTCTTCCCTGGCCTCGGCAATGGCAGCCTCATTGCGCTTTTTCTCCGCTTCCGCCTTGCGCTCGGTGGCCACACGGGCGGCTTCGGCTTCGCGGGCGGCCTGTTCGGCTCTTGCCCGCCTTTCGGCAGCACTGCGAGCCGCGGCTTCCGCAGCCTCCCGTTTGCGCGCCTCGGCAGCGGCAGCCTGCGCTTTGCGGGCCTCTTCAGCAGTCTTGGCCGCAGCCTCGGCCTCAGCCTTCAATCGGGCTTCGCGCTCTTTGGCCTCTTGGATGCGACGGGCATTTTCTCTTGCAGCAGCTTCGGCCGCGGCCTTGCGGCGTGCCAACTCTTCGGCACGCTTCTTGGCAGCAGCCTCAGCAGCAGCCTTGCGACGGGCCTCAGCAGCGGCACGCGCACGTGCCTTGGCTACCTCTTCGGCAATGAGCCGGTCGATCTGTGCATTGAGTGCAGCGTCTTTCTGGCGTTGCTGGGCTATGATGCCCTGAATGGTGCGCTGTTGTTTCTGCAAGCCCTGTACCACATTCTGCTGCTCAGCCTTCTTGTTTTCAAGGTTCGACTTCTCCTGTCTACCTTTATATAATAAAGAGTTCTTGGCACCCTTCACCCGTTTCAGTTCTTCGTGCTTGCCAGTCACCTGCGACTGCTTGGCCTTCACCAGTTCGCCTTGTGCCTTCTGATAGCCGGCATACTGGCGGATGAAACGCATCCGGCGATACATCTGGGCGAAATTGTCGGCACTGAACACAAACATCAACTTTTCCTGCACCGAATGGTGACGCGACATGTAGCGCAGCGAACGGATATATTTGGCCTTGCGGTCTTCGAGTTGCTGCTCGAGGGTTTGGAGCTGGCTTTTCAAAATACCGATGTTCCCATTGATGTGTACGATGTCCCGCTGTATGCCCTCAATGCTCTTCTGACTTTGGTCTATCTCAGAATTGATGACAAGCAAGTCCTGCAACCGCTTCTTCACATCCTCTTGGTTGGCCCTGAGTGCCTGCTCCTGTTCCTTGATTTTCTTCTGGATGGCAGCCCGTTGCCCTTCCAGTCCACGGATGGAAGAATTGGAATAGCGAGGACGATTGCGGGTGGTGGAGGCCTGCTGCTTGGAGGCGGGAGTCGATTGCCGGTTGCCGGAAGTCTTCGTTCTGGCGGTTACAGCCCGTTGAGGCTTAGCCTCCGTACCTTTACGCTTACCGGAAGCTGGAGTGGAAGTCTTTTTGCGAACAGGAGTCTGTGTCGTTCGTGCTTTCTCCCTATGCTTGGAATTCTTTTTCTGCGCAAAGGGAGTAAGGACGAATGAGAGAACGAGGAGCGTGGTGAGTAGTCTTTTCATTTACATTTTCATCAATTTACCCAATACGTCTTTCGGGGCCACTTTCTTGTATTTTGCCGACACTTGTGTCTGTGCCTCCCAATTGGCATCGGTTGTCACTTCGTCCATTTCGAGGGTGACGGTGGCCTGTTTGTTTTCCCGGGTGGCCGTGGTGGCCAAGCGGAACTGCTGATAGGCGGGGAACATCTTGACGCCCACGCTCTTGAAGTTGCCATAGTCCCAATCAAGCGTAGACCTGCCATACTGCGAACTGTCATACGTGATATGGGCTTTCTCTATCCGACCAGTAGCACGGTTGGCATCCCATCTGTAAAGCATCTTGCCGTTACGGTAGCTCACGGGCAATGTCTGCGCCATGGAAGTCAGATCCACCTCAAACTTTTTCAGGTCTGACTCGGCCACCTTCTGATTACCCGGCAACAGCAGCTGGTTCCAGAAAAGCGCTTGGAGGGAATAGAACGTGATGCCCTGCTGTTGCAGGAAATCCACCTCCGAGTAGCCGGCCTTGATGTATTCCTTGTGCAAACGGTCTATCACAAGCACATAGTCGGGCGTGAACTCAAGCCGTCCCACCTCCGTACCCAGTAAAGGGATGAAAAGTTGAATGCGAATCACCTCATCCTTGCGCATGTGAAGGGAGCCCGGCACCGTGACATCCTTGTCACCAGCCTGCAGACTGAACGACATGCTTCCAACAATGTTCTTGGCATAAATCTGGTTGTCGGAAACTTTTTGTACGAAAGACAAAGCGGTGGTAACAGGCTGTTGGGAAATCACGGCCGACGATTGGGACAGCCCCCCCCCGTCTTTCACCACAGCCTTTTTGCCGGCACACGAAGCCAGCCCTATCAGCGCACAGAGTGCAACGGTCTTTATGATTGTTCTTTTCATTCTTTGATATATTTCTTTTGTTTGATTTTCTTAGGCAGCACGGCACTTTTACTTCCGGCCTTCAACGCCTTTTCCCAATATTCGAGTGCTTGGGGCATGTCGCCCCGCATGGCACTGATGTCACCCGCATGTTCGTAGTAGACATCGGAGACATCGGTGGAGTCCAGGTTCTGGAAGGCCTGATCGATATAGATTTTCGCCTCCTCATAACGGCCCTCCATGAAGAGAATCCAAGCGTAGGTGTCAAGATAGGTCGCATTTTTAGGTTCGGCCTTGATAGTCTTATAGCTCATCTGCTCGGCTTTCGAGAGTTCCTGATTGCGCACACTCAGATAGTAGGCATAGTTGTTGAGGCAAGCTATGTTGTCGTTCTTCCACTGGAGGCAACTGTCGTAGGCAGCGAAAGCCTCCTCAGTACGTCCCTTTTGGTTAAGAATGTCGCCCATCAACGCATAGAAATCAGACACAAACTCCGGATTGCTGTTACTCTTGATTTGCGAAACACCCCTGCGAAAAGCGTCAAGCGCAGCATCGGTCTGCTCTTTCTGGTAATAGGCCATGCCCATAAAGTAATAGAATGCCATTTCGTCGGGATTGTATTGCTGGGCCGGCCGGCACATCGCGATAACCCCATCATAGTTTTTCTTGGCCCAAAGTGCCTGTATCAACTGCAAACGGGCACCGGCATTGTCGGGAGCTATATCAAGCACATGCCGGAAAGCCTGCATAACAGAATCCTCGGGCATCTTCTTGAGTGACATATAGGCGGCTTTCAGCTCTGCCATGTCGGCATTGGACTGCGGCAAAGCCAAAACGCGGTTGAACACGGCCAGCACCTCGGTGGAATCGCCCCCGGAGGTCTCGTTCTTGTGAATGAGTTGCCGCATGAGCGTGGTCTTAGTGGCCATCTCTGTCTTGGGATTGAGAAGCATACGGTCAAGCAACCGGTCGGCAAGCCCCTCCTGCCCGATGGCATTATAATAGTCGTAGAGTGACGACTGGGCGTAGGCATTTTCCGGTTCTTCCTTCAACACTCCCATAAAGTATTTATAAGCCTCCTTCTGCCTTTCGTTCTGCATGAGCCAGTTGCCGAGCATCACCTGATAATTCAAGTCAAGCGGATGATTGTCCACAAGCGACTTGAGTGCACGGTAGGCTGCCTTCTTGTCGCCTGCCATGTCATACACCTGCATCTTGGCCAGCGTGAGCTGTTCGCTCTCCCCCTGGGCCGTTTCCAAGCGGTTGAGCGTCTCTATCACCTTCGCAGGCTGCTTCTGTTGCTGGTAGAGTTGGCTGAGCATCTGCAAGACTTCTGTGTTGTCGTGGTTGTGGGCATAAAGATTTTCGTAGGCCTCTATCGCTTTGGGATAGTTGCCGGATCCAATGTAGTGTTGTGCTACACGCTCCATGTAGGCGGTGTTGTCGGGATTCAACTCGGCGGCCTTGAGCAGATAGGCCAACGCCGTGGAATCGTTTTTCATCGAAGAATAGTACATGGCCAGATAATAATACACTTCCGCAGCCTTCGGATCAATGTTCCGGGCATGCTGAAAGAGATCGAAGGCAGCGTCATGCCGGCCCGCACTCAACTGCCGTGCCGCTTCCAAAAAGAAGTAGTCAAACCGCCTACGAGCATCAACCGACAAACTGTCTTGCTCTGTCTTTACAGGCACAACGCCTCTCTTATGCCGCCCCGAAGAAGGCAATGCCAAGGTCAGGATCGGCACTAACAAGCACAGGATAACGATATATTGCACCTTTATCTTCAACACGATGTTTTTCCTTTCTGTTCCCATTTTTCATTTCATGCCCGTATGCCCGTAGCCTCCGGCTCCGCGCTCGGTCTCATCGAGTCCATCAACAGCGATGAGTTCACCCTGTTCGTGACGAGCTATAACCATTTGGGCAATACGCTCACCGTCGTTAACCACAAATTCGTCAGTGGAGAAATTCACGAGCAGCACCATCACTTCCCCACGATAGTCGGCATCCACCGTGCCCGGCGTGTTGAGCACAGTGACACCATGCTTCAAGGCCAAGCCGCTGCGCGGACGCACTTGGCCCTCATAACCTGCCGGAAGGGCAATGTACAGCCCCGTCGGGATGAGCCGCCGCTCCATCGGACGAAGCGTTACGGGAGCCGAGAGATTGGCTCTCAAATCCATACCGGCACTCTGCGCCGTGGCATAAGTAGGCAAGGGATGATGGCCTTTATTGACTACCTTTATCTGAATCATGACAGTTGGCTTTCTATTATAAATAATGTGCAAAAATAATCATTTCCAATCACATAAGTGAATATTTCATTGGAAAAAGGGCTGTTTTTAGCCAATTTTAATTACTTTTGCCCTATGAAATGGCAACAACTGATATCCAACATGCGTCTCGGACAGGAGCACCGCCACCCGTTGAGACACGACGACCGCTCTGAATTCAAGCGCGACTACGACCGTCTCATCTTCTCCGCGCCGTTCCGCAGACTCCAAAACAAGACCCAAGTGTTCCCGCTCCCGGGCTCCATCTTCGTACACAACAGGCTCACCCATAGCTTGGAGGTGGCCAGTGTGGGCATGTCGCTCGGTACCGACGTGGCCCGAAAACTCAAGACACTCCACCCCGAACTCACGGGAACGCTCTTCGAAGAGATTGGCACCATCGTGTCGGCGGCTTGTCTGGCCCACGACTTGGGAAATCCACCATTTGGGCACTCCGGCGAAAAGGCCATACAGACATTCTTCACCGAGGGCGAGGGCAACTATCTGCACCAACAGCTGAGTCCGGAGTTCTGGGATGATCTCACCCACTTCGAGGGCAACGCCAACGCATTCCGCCTGCTCACCCACCGCTTTAAGGGCCGTCGTGAGGGTGGATTCGTCATGACCTACTCCATGTTGGCCAGTATCGTGAAATATCCGTTCGCCAGCAGTCTGGCCGGCAGTCACGGAAAATTCGGCTTCTTCGTATCGGAGACAGAGAGCTACCAAAAGATAGCCAACGAACTGGGCATCACCCGTAAATCGGGGAAGGGCGAACCGCTCTGCTATGCCCGCCATCCGCTGGTGTATCTTGTGGAAGCTGCCGACGACATCTGCTACGAAATCATGGACATCGAGGACGCCCACAAGCTCAAAATCCTGTCGTTTGAAGAAACGAAAGAACTGCTTTTGGGATTTTTCGACGACGGGGAGAAGGACGAGATATGCCGGCGCATGGAAGAAGAACATGTGACCGACCTCAACGAGCGGGTGGTCTATATGCGGGCTTGTGCCATTGGCAAACTTGAACATGACTGCGTGGATGTTTTCGTGGCACACGAGCAGGATATCCTCGACGGCACCTTCGAGAAGAGTCTGATAAAGCATCTGCCCCAACGGGAGCTTGATGCATATAAACGCTGCGCGGAAATTTCTCGGCAAAAGATTTATCTCAGCAAACCCGTCCTTGACATCGAACTGTCGGGTTACAAAATCATGGAAACGCTGATGAGTGTCTTTATCGAAGCTGCCGTAAACCCCGAACGATTCCACAGCCAACAGCTCATACGACGCGTAAGCAGCCAGTACGACATTTCCGGAGACCAACTGGAAACGCGCATTATGGCTGTCATCGACTACATCAGCGGCATGACCGACATCTACGCGCTTGACATCTATCAGAAAATCAACGGCATCAGTCTGCCGATCGTATAAACCACCCTCCCTATCACACTTCGCCGCCCGGCTTGTCTCAGCGAGACAAACCGGGCGGCGTTTTCATTTTCCAACCTTTATCGGTTGATATGGATCCGCAAACCCATGTTGAGGCTGAAGTTGGCAGGTCGTTCCTTGTAGATATTCTCCACACCGCTCCCGTTATTAAAGTGGTAGCTTACGCCGGGTTCTACGTAGGCACCGATCTCTCCACCTATCCTGTATTCCGCTCCGACAGCCGCCCTGACAGAAAATTGTGGCCTCCCCTCCTTCACGCTACCAGTGGAGACTCCGGCATCATTATCGCCTTTTGCACTTCTGCCAAGTTCCCCTTTGACCAGCTTTTCCACTTCTCCTCCTGCCACTGCATAGAGATTAAGCCCTTTGATTTTCAACACACTGTAGCTCACGGCAACGGGCACGCCCACATAGTGCAGCCGCTGTTCGGCCACGCTCGCTTCTGCCTCCTTGACATAGGAAAACTTAGAAGAAAGATAGCTATAAGTCACTCCTGCTTGAACGCCCCACCGCCCATCGATGCTGTATCTTACCGATACTCCAAACTTGACCGGCTGACGATGTTTGGTCTCAGTTCTCACCTCGTCGGAACCCGTAATATCCTTCCGCGTATTGCCCCCAGAAAACTCTCTGTCGTAGTCGCCTATCGGTTCTGCCGAGGCCAACAAGATGCCTTGGGCACCATTGGAAGTCCCTACAGAACCACCATAAGCAGTGCTGACACAGAACCTCGAACCTCCGGTTTCTCCTCCGAATCTTCTCCGGTTTTCTTCCGGCTCCGCCCATTCGCGGGGCTTTCTCGTATCCGTTCCGGGCTTCGTCGCGCTGTTGGTTTTCGGAGTAGCACTGTCATTTCCCCGTTTTCCACCTTCAGTTTCCATCCGTCCATCCGGAGAGACGGCCACCTGTGTTCCCTCACCAGCATTAGGACCCGCGACGGCAACTCTCTTTTCCGACCTTTCCGGTTCACCTTTGCGGGCTACAAACGAGGCAAGAAGCCTGCCCGAAGACACCACCGGGAGTTGCAAAGTGTGGTCTTCCGTCTGCCCACTCTTAAAGGAATGACCGGCAGACTCCGCCCCACCACTTTCACTCGGTTGCCTTGCAAGCTGATGGGTGTCGGGCTGTTGTTGCTCCAACAGCTGCCACAAGCACACTCCACAGACCAGAACGGCAGCCACCGATGCGGCCCGCCGGCCCCACATCGGAATCGTCTTTGCCTTTTGCCGTTGCGCGGACAGGGGGGCAATGCCCCGGCGCTTCATCTCCGCCTTCACATCGTCAAGAAGGCCTTCCGGCGCCTTTGCTCCGCCCCCATCCAGTATCCGGGCGCGCAACTTGTCGAGCCATGGTTCTTTCATCGCCGTTCCTCCCATATTTGTTGTTCTTTTATCATTTTGGCAAGCATGTTTTTAGCCTTGTGAAATTGTGATGCCGAGGTGTCGGCCTTAATATTGAGGAGCTGTGCTATCTCCTTATGGCTTTTCCCTTCAATCGCAAACAGATTGAACACAGCCCTGTAGCCCGGTGGCAATCTAAGTATCAGCTCTGTTATCTGCGAGACAGACAAGCCGTCCACTTCAGGCTCCTCCTCATGCAAAGCGGGCGGTTCAACCTCCCAATCCACCCACATTGAGGCCTCATTGTCTCTCAGAAAATGAAGTGCCTCGTTGATGGAGACCCTCGTCACCCACGCTTTCAGCGAACCTTTGCCTCTATACTCAAACGTGGCAATCTTCGTGAAAATCTTGATGAAACACTCCTGCAAGACATCATGCAAATCTTCTTTGTTCTGGACATACCTTGAGCATACTCCTGCCAGATAATCAGCATATTCGCTGTAGAGTTCATCCATTGCACGAGCGTCACCCTTGCCAAAAAGACTGATCAACCGTTGCTCTCTGTTGTCTCCAAACAAATTCATCTATACCGCTGCCCGCTATTCACCGCATCATTTTCGTGTGCGATACTTGAACTTTACACTCTTCTCTCCGCTGAAAGACCGCCATTTCAGGGTCAGGTAGACCTCCTTGCCTCCCGTGTCGGGCAAGTCACTCAAGCGGAAAGCGATAAGGCCATCCTGCACTCTGTTTTTGAAATCGCCCGCAGCGTTGTGGTACAGCCTCACCTCGTATGGCTTGTCGGTCTTGACCAGATTGACAATGTGCGTCCTCATGCCGCCGAAATAGGTTCTGAAGCGCAGCGTCAGATAGCCGTCTTCCACGACCGTTGTCCAATCTCTCACAATTTCGACAGGATCGGTGCCGTAGGTGGCATCGTTTTTGTCGCCAAGATTCGGAGCCATAGCCTTCGTCCGGATAGAGTCTATCCAGTTGACATAGGCACTCTTGGAGTAATGCCCCGACTGCCCTTCGCCTATCTTGAAATTGGCCAGGGCCCTCACCTCCTTATTGCCGTAGGGCGAGGTCTTCATGTTGGTGGGAAGAATGGTCGTGGAGTCGTCCAGCTGCATGAAGAATGTGCCGTCGGCGGGATTGGTCTTCAGTGTGACCAGAGCATTGGGATAGTTGACTGCATTGTCGTCATCGTCGTCCAAACAAGACTGAAAACTCATCGTGGCCAGCATCGTGGCCATCACCATGAAAATCATTTTAACCCGTTTCATACGCTTTGATATTTTAGTTTCTATACATTAAATACAGCAGTTGCCAAAATCTTGCCTGCCGGATGGGACTATTATGCGGACCAAGGCTAAAAAACCGCAAAATGCCCTAAAAGGAGAAGTCCGGTTCTTCGGGCCGTATGGTCGAAAAACCGGACACACCTGCGGCCCAGGAAATCCGCACCCGGACTTCCCTACACAGAGCCGGGATTCAGGGTTATTTCACTGTGACTGTGATGGTGCCGGCAGTCTTGTTCTTGTCGATCACGGTGACGGTGGTGCTTCCGGCTTTTACGCCTTTGACAGTCACTTTGGCATCTTTCACACCGACAGTGGCTATCTTGCTGTCTTTCACCGTGGCGGTGTAGGGCGCAGTGCCCGACTTAACCATCACCACCTCCTCTTTGCCGATGCCCACTGTGACAGTCATCTTGTCAAAAGACAAAGGAGCTACGACCGTGAAGGGGATGCTCCCCATCTGCTTGTTCTTGTCGGTCACCATGATGGTGCCCTTGCCGGCCTTCACACCGGTGACGGTCATCATGTTTTTATCGACCTTGACGGTGGCCAGTTTATCGTCGCTCGACTTTGCCGTGAAGGGCTGTGTGCCGGAAGTGATCTTGACGGTAGCAGTTGCTCCCTGAGCCACTTCCACCTTGGCGGCACTGAATCGCAGTCCGGGATTGTTGTCGTCATCCTTACTGCAAGAAGCCAACACTACTGAACCAAGGCAGCAGGCTGCCAACACCATTGATTTAAAAACATTTTTAGTTTCCATTGTCATAGTCTTTTAATTGTTTAAATTATGCTTATTAACTCGAAAATCTATATCAATTTGCATATTAAATACACCAACAACGAAATCTTGCCTACGAAAAACAGAAAATATGTTAAAGCCGTTTCGTTTCCCGATAGCAACACATTCCGCCTCGCGACAGGCTGTCCGGGGAGTGGTGCAAAGCCACTGCACGGCCCGCGCATGGCTCTCGCACCACTCGTGCATGGGCCCTGCACGGATGGTGCAAGGGCCATGCACCAATTCAACACTACCCAAACGGCCGCCCGGAGGAGTCTCCAAGCGGCCGCAGAACCTTTGAAAAGGCAGGACAGGTCAAGCCAAAGCAGCTTTCACGTCGGCTACGGCGAGCAACGAATGGCCCAAACCGGTGAGCGACGGGGAATACAACCGGCCGAATGTCAAACGGCAAAATTACGCTTACTTATTACTACTACGGCTGTCTCTTTACCGCCTCTTCAATTACCCCTTCGGCCTCTTCAATTACCCCTTCAGCCCTTTATCAGTCCTTTACCGCATGATTTTCCTTTAAAAACTTGTGTGATTTAGAAAATATATGTACCTTTGCACCCGTCTTCACATAGACGCCACGCCCAGATGGCGGAATCGGTAGACGCGCTGGTCTCAAACACCAGTGGAGCAATCCATCCCGGTTCGAGCCCGGGTCTGGGTACTATAAATCCCTTGTAAATCGCTGATTTACAGGGGATTTTTCCTTTTCAATGTGTACTAAAAGTGTACTTTGTAACAATACTATGAGAAAAGTGTACTTTCATAGTTTTCCAGTACTCAGTTTTATGTTTAATTAACGACAACTCTTCCTTTTTATTCTGTTTCATTCCCTTTCTTATCTTTTTCTTCGATAAATGCCCTACCTTTGTAAGTAGTACTCAATTAAGAAATTGCAAAAATGGAGAATGATCATCTAAAGATACAGCTTGACAGTATTCAACGAATATTAAACTATTGTGTTACTCAGACCTATAATGTGCTCATTGGAAGTATTCTGAGGAAGAAGAATTGTATTAACAATATACAACTCAAAGAGATTTTGCAAAAAGAATATATTCGAATCACTGACGAACTTTCTTCCATTTATCTGAATTACCCTGCTCTTGCATGTGTAGAGGAGTATTACAACTATGATGACTTTTTGTGGGAAAGCACTTTCTTTGAATCGCTGACCAAAGAACAAAAGCTAAAATATACCTCCTTCTCCGTATCTTCATTTGAATATGCGAAATACATTAAGGCACACACCTTATATAATGATGCCCTGCCGATGTTCTCGTACCTTGTCGATGCGATTCTATATGAGCGATACGCAAAATATCTCATGGCAGAAATAGAACGAATTGAATTGACAGAGGTACAAACCGATCGGTCTCGCTCTTCTGTCTTGATAAACGATGAACCATGTGAGCAGAAAAGAAAACCTGTCATTGTTGGTAAAGGAACAAATCCATTTCAATCTGATTTTACAGATGAGCAAATAGAGCTTCTTACCGCTTGCATCAACGAAATTCAATTATTTACAACTTGCATATCTCCTAAGATACTCAAAGATTTCTTTGCTTGTAAGCTAAAAGGTGTTCTGAAATCAAACAATAACCGCCAGCTGGCATATATCATGCAAAGTCTTAATCTTCGAGGGTTCATTACTGATGAATGGCAATCTGCGATTGCTCGTAATGAACTTGTCTTGGGGAAAACAAAAGATACGCCACTGACACGCACCGACCTATCCACTGCAACGGACCAAATCAATATGAGGCAGCCGAAAGGATGGGAAATCATAGATAAATACATCAAACAACTGAAAAAAGATTGAGCATAGGTTGATACGTCAAACATTGCTCAATGCCAGTTCCTTTTATCGTTTCTAATTTTGCCCTCGTTAACAGCAACGAGGGTGCGCACCCTCTATCGTTTTACCTAACAAATAAAAAATATGGAAAAGACCATAGAGGAACGAGTTTACGAACTCGAACAACTTCTCTTTACAAACAAAAATGTGCTTAGCTTTGATGAAGCAAGCAAGTTTCTTAACCTCTCAAAGAGTTATCTCTACAAGCTCACATCGGGCAATCTGATTCCTCATTATAAGCCACAAGGTAAGATGCTTTATTTTGAGAAAGCAGAACTCGAAGCATGGCTGCGTCAGAATCCTATCAAGACTTCTGCGCAAATAGCCCAAGAAGCACAGAGATATATTATGGGTAGCAAACCTTTAATGCAGAAGTAAGGCTATGGAAAACGAGAATTTTATTCGTGTTGGCACAACCTTGTATAAGATTGTGAACCAACCTCGCATCAGTGGCGGTTTTGTCAAGAAGCGTATAGTATGGAATAATGAAACGCTACGCCAGGACTATGGCAAGGACTTCATTGCCACCGTCCCAAAGTACGATGGTTTCTGCACTGTTCCTAATCATGTCAACTACCAATCAGTGGTTGACAAGTTCCTAAATCTCTATGAGCCGATAGGACACCAACCAAAAGAAGGAGAGTTTCCGCACGTTAAATCCCTGATAAGACACATCTTCGGGGAACAATACGAGCTGGGCATGGATTACTTGCAATTGCTCTATCTCCAACCCGTGCAGAAACTCCCCATTCTCTTGATGGTATCAGAAGAACGCAATACAGGTAAGAGTACGTTCCTTAACTTTCTCAAAGCTGTTTTCCAAAACAATGTAACGTTCAATACCAACGAGGATTTTCGCAGTCAGTTTAACGCAGACTGGGCAGGTAAACTACTTATTGTGGTGGATGAAGTATTGCTTAACCGTAGAGAAGATAGTGAAAGATTGAAAAACCTTAGCACAACACTTTCCTATAAGGTGGAAGCCAAGGGCAAAGACCGAGATGAAATCTCCTTCTTTGCCAAGTTCGTGCTGTGTTCCAATAACGAGTTGCTCCCTGTCATTATAGACATAGGAGAAACCCGATATTGGGTAAGGAAGATAAATCGTCTGGAGAGTGACGATACAGAGTTTCTTCAGAAATTGAAAGCAGAGATACCTGCCTTTCTTTATTTTCTTCAGCATCGCACGCTGTCTACCCAAAAGGAAAGCCGTATGTGGTTTGCACCCAAGCTGACTTTTACACCAGCCTTGCAACGTATTATCCGTAATAACAGAAACAAGTTGGAACTTGAAATGTCAGAGCTGTGTCTTGACATCATGGAAACAGACAATGTCGAGGAAGTCTCTTTCTGTATCAATGATATGATGCCTCTTTTAAGTAACACACAATGTAGGTATGACAAGGGGCAGATAAGGAGAGTTGTACAGGATATCTGGAAGCTCACACCTGTGTCCAATACGCTGACCTACACTACGTATCAACTTAGTTACAACACCCTGCAATATTACTCTCCTATTCGAAGGACAGGAAGGTTTTATACAATCACCAAGGAGCAACTCAAGAGTTTATAAAAACATTATACCCATTATTTTGATGAAATGATGAATAGATTATATAAAGCTTTCAGTACAAGTCGTTTACGTTCTCATCTTTTATTCATCGTGGATATTCTGCTGATGAAAAAAGAAAAGGATGATATTCTTCTTTTCGTCAGCAATTCTATTTTGAAGAATAGTATGATGAGGGCATGATGAGTTCTCAACTATCTGATAACCATATAGATAAAATCAAATTCATCAAATCATCAAATTAATCATCACTTTAACTTCTATATAATTATGAATATAGGCCAAATAAAAAAGATAAAGTTGCAGGAATTTCTTGCAACAATAGACTGCAAACCCGTAAAACAGTATGGTGTGAACCTCATGTACCTATCACCACTTAGAACGGAGAAACACGCATCGTTTAAGGTAAACACCGAACTTAATCTATGGTACGATTTCGGTATTGGTAGAGGTGGTAACATCATTGACCTTGCAGAATTGCTCTACAACTCTTCGGATGTGTCGTATCTCATTCATCAGATAGAACGTAATGCACCAAGCTGTGTATTGGTAAGTCTACCTAAAGCTAAGCCGAATACACCTCAGAACTCCTTTGAAAATCTTCAGGTACTTTCCATAGCCCATCCTGCGCTTATCAAATATCTTGGGGAAAGATGTATAGACATTGAAATAGCAAGAACTGTATGTAAGGAACTGCACTTTGATACAAGGGGCAAACATTACTTTGGTATTGGCTTTCCAAATATTGCAGGTGGCTACGAAATACGTAACCCGTTTTTCAAAGGAGGTATCACGCCAAAAGACATCAGTCTATTTCATAATGAGGAATCAAAGCAATCGTGTTTTGTCTTTGAGGGGTTCATAGACTTCCTTTCATTTATGATGCTCCGAAGAAAAGAGAATGACGGACTAAAACGACAAGATTATCTGGTACTCAACTCTGTGTCAAATGTTAAGAAAGCATTAGAACCATTATCACACTATGAGAATATTCAATGTTTTTTGGACAATGACGAAGCAGGGAGAAATGCCTATCTTCAATTATCAAAAGAATTGGGAAAACCTGTTACGGATGCATCAACTTTATACAATGGCTACAAGGACTTGAACGAGTATCTGTGTGCTGAATTTAAGCATTCAGAGAAAGCAGAAAATAAGAAAATCAAAGGGATAAGACCATAACAATGGGATATGCTTCGCATAATCTATTTTTCGGGGAGCAAGTTTATGTTTTGGGCATACCAAAACCACTTGCTCTACCTTCTGCCAGTCGGTGCAGAGGATTATCCCGTCGGTCTCCATCAAATCAAATTAAAGAAACGAATATGACTAAATCAGAATACAACAAAGGCGGTCGCCCGACCAAAGGCGCAGCCGAAAAGAAGAAATACCGAATCACGGTAAAACTTACCACAGAGGATTACTATACGCTCAAAGGTAAAGCCAAGAACGCAGGAATATCCATGAGTGAATTTGTAAGAAAAGTTCTTGAGAAAGGAAATGTCATGGAACGACTGACCGTAGAGCAAGCAGACTTTATCCGTAAGCTGTGTGGCATAGCAAACAATCTCAACCAGTTGGCGCATCGTGCCAATGTGGAAGGTTTTTATACCGTTGCTCCTTTTCACAAAATCATCATTAGCAAGATTGACGAAATCCTAAATCTGATACGAAGATGATAGCAAAGATAATGAAAGGTTCAGGCTTCAAGGGTGTCATCAATTACATCCTTGACCCGAAGAAAGGAACGGAACTCATAGATAGTTCGGGTGTGAGAACAGATAGAGTTAGCCACATCATTCAGAGTTTCATTGATCAAACTGATCTAAATCCACGAGTGGATAAGGTTGTGGGGCATATCTCTTTGAGTTTCTCTGCACAAGACTCCCCAAGACTCAGCAATGAATGGATGGTAAAGGTTGCTCGTGAATATATGGAGAAGATGGGGGTTAAAGATACGCAGTACATCATCGGTCGCCATTTCGATAAGGAGCACCCACATGTTCATATCGCTTTCAATCGGATAGATAATAATGGCAAGACTATCTCTGACCGTAACGATAGATTCAGAAGTGAGAAGATTTGCAAGGAACTGACCGCCAAATACGGTTTGTACTTTGCCGGTGGCAAGGAGAATGTCAAGGAACACCGCCTGAAAGAACCCGATAAGACCAAATATGAAATCTATCAGGCATTGAAAGCAGAAATAGCTCGGTGCAGAGATTGGAAAGCCCTCCTTGCTCACTTGAAAAAGCAAGATATTGATGTCCGCTTCAAGTACAAAGGCAACTCACAGGAGGTGCAGGGAATTATCTTTGAAAAGAATGGCTATCATTTCAATGGCTCTAAGGTGGATAGGAATTTCAGCTATTCTAAAATAGACTTTGCCCTGCAACAGAATAACAGGGAACACGAACAGCAGACACAAGGAATGATAAACCTCATATCTAATGTTGCAAGTGTTACGAGCGAAATTACCAACGACCTTATAGAAGGAGGATTGGGCTTGTTCCAGACTCATGGCACTGTCCCTGCGGAAGTTTACAATACACTCGACAAAAAGAAGAAAAAGAAAAAACGTAAAATACATTTATAACTATGGCAGATAATAATACATTTGTCCTCTTTGAGGAAATCAAGAACATGTTGGAGACAATTTACAGGGAATTAAAGGAACTGAAAGAAAAGGAGAACCGTTCTGTCTCTCTCCCTGTTTCATATACCCCAGTACAACATGACGACCAGCAGGAACAGGAATTGCTCAATCAGTATGAGCAGCGGACAGAAGCCATTATCAATAAGTACATTGACGTGCAAAAGCGCATCAAGGACGAGGAGGCTAAATCCATAGACAAATTGGTGGCAAGTGTCTTGACCATGCTGCATGAGTGGCAGGAGCAGAAAGAATATCCACAACCGCAAGAACAGATTCACAGGCATAGCTTTGACATCAAGTCATCGAAAGTCTTTACTACTATGGTAGCAGTGTCTTTCCTTTGTTTTATTTCTTTGGTCGGCAATTACTTCTTGTGGCAAAGCAAACAACAATACAAGGATGATGCCTTGAAATTCCGTATCATCAGAGTGTGGAGAGGTTGCAGCCCAAAGGAAATCCTATGGCTCAACGATGTGTTTGATATTCATCGCAATGAAAACACAATCAGAAAAATTAAGAAGGCAACTGATAGTTACGACATGGAACTGAAGCAAAAGGCCGACAGTTTGATGCAAATGAAATTGAAATAACCCTATATGAAGCAAGTCCAACCAAAATTCTCGCTTGGTTGGGCTTGTGCGCTACATCTTAGTCTATGATTTCCCAAAAACCACCATTATCTGGTCCAACACGATGGAGGTACTTGTTACTGTCTCTTATACACATCTCCGAGCCCACCAGACATGCCCAGATCTCGTATGCCGTCTTCTGCTT
>ENA-OXEC01000252-OXEC01000252.1-human-gut-metagenome-genome-assembly--contig:-NODE-252-length-30162-cov-57.2683_pt1 | contig 30162 bp, 27 predicted proteins | sample MGYA00249351_ERZ652235 | MGnify/ENA primary metagenome ERZ652235 (study PRJEB26925, sample SAMN05826906) | human gut metagenome | biome: ENVO:2100002; feature: ENVO:00000062; material: ENVO:00002003...
AAATCTAAAAAAATTCGCTCACAAATACGTCCCAATCGTTCTCGTGAGCGAAAAAACAAACATCCAAGGAAAAAGCATCATCACAATAAAAAATCATGCATTTAAATTACAAATAATTGCATATTTCAAAATTCACTTTAACCAGTGGATTTATTTAGTGTACCATTTTTTAGAAGAAATTTAAATATATCATCTAAAAATAATCGTGATTTATATTTACAAATTACTTAAGTTGACGACATTGAACGCATGTGAGAAAAATCTGGCAAGTGAATAATTTTTTGTTCTTTAGGTGCTATTAACCTGATATATAGCCATACTTCTCTAAATGTTATCCTCAGTTTGTTCAGCAATATAATTTCTTAAAGAATAAAAAAATGACGCAAAACCCATATGTTTTGCGTCATTGCAAAGTTATTCAGTTACCATAACTTTTCATATATCTTTACTAAATCTTCTTTAGTGACCTCTTTAATTGTATTTGATGGACTTCCACTATCCATTGCATCTTGTGCCATCTTATCTACAACTTTATCAAATTCATTTTTATCAATTCCATATTCCTTTAAAGTTGGAATTTCAACTATTTTGCAGAGTTCACTAAGTTTTTCTAAAAACTTCTCTGAAGCTTCTTTATCACTATCATTTTCATCTGCTACATTTATAGCTCTTCCTATATCTGCAAATCTCTCATATACTCCATCTAACACATAAGATAAGCATTCTTTTATAAGCATGGCATTAGAGATTCCATGAGCTACATGAAAAAGTGCTCCTATTGGCCTGCTCATTCCATGAACTATCGTTACAGATGCATTATTTATACATACTCCTGCTTCAAATGCTGCAAGTGCCATTTCTTCTCTTGCTTTTTTATTATCACCATCTTCATAAGCTAGTGGAAGATACTTAAATATTCTCTTTATTGCTGCAAGTGCATAAGTATCTGTTAATGGATTTGCTTTTCTTGAGGTATAAGCTTCTACTGCATGTGTAAGAGCATCCATACCAGTTGCTGCTGTAACTTTTTTAGGTGCAGTTATTGACAATGTATAATCAATAATAGCTAAACTTGGCAATAAACTTTCACCTTTTAAAAGCATTTTTATATCTTTTTTTGAATCTGTTATAATTGTAAACTTAGTAGTTTCAGAGCCTGTCCCAGCTGTAGTTGGTATTAATACTAATGGTGGAAAATCTCCTTCTATGGTTTTTCCCATATAATCTGAAATGTTTCCATCTAAAGTAGTCATTGCTACAATTGCTTTACCACTATCTAATCGACTTCCTCCACCTATAGCTATACAAAAATCACATCCAGTTTCCTTAAAAGCTTTAACACCGGCTTCAATCATAGTATCTGTTGGTTCGCCTGTAATATCATTAAACACTTCATATTCTATTCCAATACCTTCTAAACAGTCTGTTAATAATTTTACAGTTCCCATCTTAGTTACAATTTTTCCAGTTACAATGAATGCTTTTTTACCAAGCTTTTTTAAAATTGATTCACTGTCTTTTAATGCATTTTCCCCAATAATAGTGCGTCCTGGCAAACTAAATTCGTATGACATATTGTTCTCCTACTTTCTAAAAATAAATCTAGTTAATTTTATATTTAAATAAATTTCTCATCTATAATTTTAAGCACTTCATCTACTTTAGCAAGTTCTTCTACTAATTGTTCTTCTGTAATTATTAATGGTGGTGCTATAAGTACCATATTTTCATGAGAATATGTCATAAATTTTCTTTCTTTAAGCATACCAATTATTTTTCCCATTATTCCATCAGGATCTTTACCATATGGAACCATTGGTTCTTTTGATTTCTTGTCTTTTACAAATTCTATTGCTGAAAATAATCCAATATATCTTACATCACCAACACATTTATATTTTTCTTTGAATTCTTCTAATTTCTCTCCAAGCACTTTTCCTACTTTATTAACATTCTCTAAGATATTTGCTTCTTCATAATAATTAACACATGCAACACCAGCTGCACAAGCTAAAGGATGTCCACTATAAGTTAATCCACAAGATAATAAATTATCATCAAAATAAGCTGCAATTTCTTTACTTACTACAACTCCTCCAAGTTGAACATAACCACATGTAACTCCTTTTGCAAATGTTACAATATCTGGTTTAACATCAAAGTTCTCAAAGGCAAACATTTTACCAGTTCTACCCCATCCAGTCATTACTTCATCACATATGATTAGTATATTGAATTCATCACATAATGCTCTTACACCTTTAAGATATCCTTTAGGTGGAATAATAACTCCATTTGAGCCTGTTATTGTTTCCATTACTATTGCTGCCACACTGTCTGGTCTTTCATATAAAATTTGTTCTCTAAGTTTAGCTAGATAATACTTTGTTGCTGCTTCCTCAGATTCAAATTCTATTGCTTCTCTATATACGTATGGATCAAAGAACTTAACGAATCCTGGTATTCCTGGCTCAAGAGCATATCTTCTTGGTTCACCTGTTAAATTACCGGCACCAAATGAAGATCCATGATAACTTCTATAACGACTGAATACTTTTGATTTTCCTGTAAACATTCTTGCCATTTTTACAGCATTTTCATTTGATTCTGCTCCTGCATTTGTAAAAAATACTTTTCCCATATTGTCAGGCATTAGCTCTATTATTTTTTTTGCAAGCTTTGCACGAGATTCTGCACCATAAGATGGCCCTACAAAACAAAACTTATCAACCTGCTCTTTAATTGCATCTCCTATTTTCTTATTTCCAAATCCTAAATTCATATTAACTAGTTGAGCTGACATATCAGTATATCTATTGCCATCATAATCCCAAAAATAAATTCCATCAGCTTTTTCAACTGGAATAGGATCAATATTTCTTTGTTTACTCCAAGATTGTAAATTATATTTTTTTAATGTGCTTTTAATTTCTTCACCATTCATTTTTATCCACTCCCATCAAATAAAAAAACGGAACTTATTTTTTATAAAATAAGCTCCGTTGCTTTGTTTCTTTATTTTCTTGTTTTCTATAATCATATTATATACTCCAGTACTTATGTGTTTCAATGAATAACTGACTAATTATATATGTGCAGCTGCACATATTAAATAAAGGACATAATATCAGAGTTTAGTTTTAAATAACCGAAATTCAATATATGATAGGCTCGATTGCGTAAATGTTTCATCTAAACTCATATCACAGTAAATGCCGTTTAGAGCATCTTTATGGGCAAAAACCCTAATTTTTATTTACATAGATAATATTTTTTATTCATACATTGGGTATATTTTATTACCATATTAAGGTTCATAAATCTTCTGTAACCCGCAATAAATAAGTAAATTCTTAAGATTTTTTAAATTTTTCTTTTTAAATTTATATATTGATAAAATGGAATATACTTAAGAATAAGAAAATATTAATCTTTTACTTTTTAATATATTTAAATATTTAATGCTTAATTCAAGAATATATTTGTTTAATTATAAATTAACTGAAAAAATTTTTTAGTAAGAGAAAACAAAGAAATAGAGCTCTCAGATTCTGCGGAGTCTTTGCATTCAAAAAATGAACTTTAGAATTCTTACATCAATGATTGTTCCAAAACTGTTTGTCCGATTTTACATGGTCTCAAACGGTTTTGAGCACAATCGTTGATGTTTGAATTCTTAGTTCATTTTTTGTAGCAAAGCGAGCATAAGCAGAGAACCCAAATCTTGCATTTGGTGTGAATCGCTTACTCAGAGAGAAACTGAGAGCTCTATTTCGGTTGTCATACACTAAACTTAGTTCTACGTACTTTTTATATAATGTCTTTAATATAAAATGATAAATATAACCTAAGTTTATCATCTAAGTTCATTAAATTACATCCTATGATTTTTTCTATCTTTTTAACCTGATTATTGACTGTATTTCTATGAATATACTGCTTTTCTGCAACACGACTTTGGCTTCCATTGTTCTCTAGATACATGTACAAAAAATCCATTAAATCTGTATTATTTTCTTTATCATACTTCTCCAATATTCCTAGGGTAGTATCATAATATTCCCTTAAAACACTCTTCTCTTTTGTGTTTAAAAGTACTTTATAAATATCAAGTTTATCATAAAATATGACTCCATTACTTTTCTTTTTAGCCATTTCTAACGCCAGTAATGCTTTATTAAAATTCTCTGCCTGAAATTCAATTCCATTTTGATTCTTACTAACTCCAATATTAATTTTACACTCATTCTTAGCTGATTGTTCACTCTTTAAAAAAGTGTTTAGAAAATTATCAATATCATGATCGCTATAGTTTACAAGAACTAGCATCCAATATTCATTATATGAAAAACATATATACAATTCATGAATACTTCTTGCTATTCTTTCTGAGCACTTTTTTATTCTGCTAGTAACAAATTCATTTGTTTTTTTATTTACAAAATCAAAAGACATAGCTATAAAGCAAAAATTGCTGTCTCTTTGATACCCATATCTCTCCATTTGTAATATTTGTGTCTGCAGATCTCCAATTTTAAAAATAATATTCTTAATTGTTGTAGCAAGACTTATTTCCACTTGTTCCTTTTGCATGATACGATAACATATATCTCTTGTTACATCCACCATTCTAGTTTCCCACGGCATAGAATAAAGTGGCATCTTAACTTCATTACAAAATTCTATTACATCTTTTGATATTGTTTTAGTATATGGTCCTAGGTTTACAACAAATGCACTGGTCCCTGATTTATATAGCTTTTCTGCATACTCTAAAAGCCACTTTTCATTATTATTTAAAATCCCTGAAGTGAACACAACTTCATTGCCATGAAGAAATTTACTTACCTCATCATTTTCAATAATATGTACCCATTCTACAAGATTATTAAGGCCCTTTCTTCCGGCTAATAATTTCATTTGATATAAGATTGTCGCATTTCCAAATAATTTTCCCACTGTAATCGCCATATTAATTACCATTATAAAAATTACATAAACCTAACATATAAATTATTTCTTATAGAAATTTATTTTTAGGTTTAATTTTATAATGTCCCCCTTTCATTATTAATAAAATGCTATATATTTATATATTCAAAAAAGCAATAAACATTTTCTCATGCTTACTGCTTATTAATAATTGGTTACAAAAAATTATTTAGCCCAAGAAGCAAATACATAATTAAATTTTTTCTATAGGTTCATCACACTCTTTATATATTATTATCTTTTTGCTAATTTCATACATTAATATAATTATAAGTATAGTTATTATAATGAACTGTATTATACTTAAAACATTCAATTCTATCACCTCAGACACCATCCTATAATTTAAATTTATATTATAATACGATCTTATGTTATCGCTTTCACATTTCTTATATAAATAATACCTAAGTTATATTTTTTTAAATAAAAGCAGTTTTATATATAAAAAAAGACAAAGGCTCTAAAAACACCCTCGTCTTATAACATATATTACTATTTCAACTTGTTATTGTCAATAATTTAATATTAATTATTCTGCATCAGCTTTTAAAACTGCATTAAGCATTACTGTTGCACCTTCAGTACAATGTTCTGGTGTTGAATATTCTGGCTCACAATGTGATAAGCCATCTTTTGATTGTACAAATATCATTGTAGTTGGAAGCATATATGCTGCAAATTGAGCATCATGCCCTGCACCAGAGTGAATATATTGATGTTTAATTTCTGCTTCTTCTGCTGCTTCTTTAACGTATCCTACAAGTTTTTTATCCCAATATACAGTATCTCTATTCCATGCCTTTTCTACTACACACTTACATCCTGCCCATTCTTTCTCTTCACAGCTCTTCACAATGCTCAATACTTTTTCAAGTGCTTTTGGATCTTCATGTCTTGCATCTATTGAAAAATCAAAGAAATCTGGAATAACAGTATGTACACATGGATGGCATACAACTTCACCTGTTGTATAAACCAACTCAGGTACCCCAAGTTTATCAACTTCATCATGTATATAACAAAGTGCCTGTGAGGCTGCATAAAATGCATCTTTTCTTTTTGTCATTGGAAATGTGCCTGCATGAGCCGCTTGTCCATAAAGCTTCACTCTATAATTAAACATTCCAAGTACACAATCAACAACTCCAATATCATTTCCTGCGTCTTCAAGAATTGGCCCCTGTTCTATATGAGTTTCAAACATATATTTATATTTTTCTGGATTTATTCTATACTTCTTGTCTCCTTTAAAACCTGATTTTTCTAGGGCTTCACCGAATGTTTTTGTTGAATCAAGAATACTCTTAGAATTCATCATATCTTCATATTTAAATTTACCTCTTATGTCTTCTGGTAAATAATCATAACATACAATTCCTGAACACATCATTGCAGGTGGATATAAAGAACCTTCTTCATTTGCCCATATCATAGCAGTAAGAGGATGCTTATGTGGTATGTTTTGATCAGCAACTGTTTCAAGTACTTCCATAGCAGACATAACACCAAGGATACCATCATAGTTGCCACCATTTTTTACTGAATCGACATGTGATCCCATTACAATTCTTTTTGCATCTTTATCAGTTCCAGGAAGTGTTGCATACATATTTGCTAAATCATCTATTTCAATTATAGCTCCAATAGCTTCCATTCTCTTTTTAAATTCTTCTCTAGCTTGAATAGCTTCAGGCGATAGTGAATATCTTGTTATTCCCCCATGACCTGCATCTCCAAAAGTCGAGAATGTTTTGATCTTATCTGTCATTCTTTCTAAACTACATTTATACATCTTTCAAGACCTCCTTAGGTAAATACAATTTTAAAATAAGCCAAAAAAAGCAATGAAACTTATCAACATAAATAAGCTTCGTTGCTTTTTCGTATATAATATTAACTATATTTATTATAATCTTAATTTCATTTATGCTTCAACAAATCAGTGCACATATTTAGATGTGCAAATGCACATTACTATAATTCAAACATCCATATAAATGCTCAAATTTATATAATTACTATAATTAATAATCTATTTTATATATGCAAAAATTTCATGTATATTCCCATCCGGATCAGCAAATAATGCTGTTCTTTGATTCCAAGGCATATCTTCTGGAGCATGTATTGCTCTTGCTCCCATAGAAATTAATTTTTTAAATGATTCATCTACATCCTTTGAGTTTTCACATGGAAAAGCCAGCTCAAAAGCCTGCCCAATTGATGATTTATTGTATTCTCCGCTATAGTCATGCATAGTATCTCTTGTGCATATTGCAAATCGCACACCACTATTTTCAAATTCAACATAGCCACCAAGATCACTTTTAATTTTAAATCCAAGAACATTTTTGTAAAAATCTTTCATATTCTCTATATCATCCGTCCAAATTGTAATAAGATTTATTTCTGCCTTCATTATCTTAACTCCTTTAAATAAATTTCATAACTTTTTTAAAGATATTATATTTCAATTCTTTCAAAGTTTCTTAATAACATCATCTTCTCAATTGCTTTATATGATTTCCACCAATTTTCACTAATTGCAAACTCCTTAGGGTATTTCTCATTATTATCAAACCAAGACCATGTTATGTTCCAAACATTATTTTCTGGTCTTATTTCTATTAAATAATCCAGTTCTTTTTGCATAATATCTTCATTTTCCTTATAAAAAATGCTGTCAGGTGAGATTATATATCTAGAGGGAGTGTCAACGTAATACTGCCATTTTGACATATCTCTTTCTATTGAATCATTCACAAGTTTTTTAATTTTCATTAATGATATATCGTAGTCAAAGTATTCTTTAAGTGTAGTCTCTTTTATTGTGTCTAATAAAACGCAATATCCTCCAATCCCCATTTCACCAAGGTTCTTTTCTGTATTCAACTTATTAAGAAGCTTCTTTCCTATAGATAATGCCCTTTTATATAGATTGCTTTCAGAATTACAATTTTTTAAAATAAAGCTTACGATTTCTGCGCTTAAACCTATGCTTTGTATTCTGCTTTCTTCACTGCTATATGTCATCCATGGCGCATGTGCATAATTATCATTTGATGGAATAGTAAAAAACCAGCCTTCTTCATTACAGTCTTCTGTGTTTTCTAAATATCTTAATATACCTTTGTAAATTTTATGATCAAGATTTATAAAGTCTATATGTTTTAATATGTTAATTGCATATAATGTTGTATACGGGGATGAATTTGGATTCAAACTATCAGCTTCAAGTGCATTTCCAAAACCACCATCTTCATTTTGATAAAAAGTTAATGCTTCTACCACATCTTCCTTATTTCCATTTTCAAAAAAATACTTCCATAAACTTAACTCAATTGTTCTTGCATTGCGATATATCCAAGTTCTGATTTCTTCATATGATTCTTTATTTATGATCTTCATTTTCTTTCCTCCATCCACACCTTATTTCTTCTCTTTTTTCTTCTTTGGTTTTGGTAATGGTAAGTTTTCACAAGTTAGAGCTACTATTTTTGTAAGAAACTCTTTATCTTCTAAATTTTCAATAATATATGATGGCTTTGCACCTTTATAGGCTGGTCCTTTATCACAATTAGAAAGCAAATTTTCTGCACCTTTTGTTATTTTCAAGTAAAATGTATTATCACATATCAGTCCTATAACCTTTTCATTGCAGTATATACAATACTCTCCCATCATCTTTCTATATCTTATATTTCCTGCATCACTTATCTGACCACACACATATTCCACAAATTCCTCGCTAGATGCCATAATACTTCCTCCTTAGCCTTGTAATTTTATAATATTCTATTCTTTTATTTTTGTATTGAAAAAAAACGACATTTACACATTTTTTATATACATAATGAAACCATTATAAGTTTTAATTTATTTATTTTCATATGCATATTTAAGTGCATTTATAGGCGTTAATGAATGATATTTTTTAAATGTATTTATTAAATGAGATTGATCAGAAAATCCATATTCATGCACTGCATCCTGCATATTATTTATTCTATTATTAACAATATCAGTCCATAAAATCTGATATCGTACTAAATCTTCAAACTTCTTAGGACTTGTCCCAATATTTTCTTTAAATAGCCTTTGAAGCTGTCTATCACTTATACATGAATACTCGCAAAGCTCTTTTAAAGATGCTCTTCCTTTTGTATTTATTATTTTATATATAGCATTCATTACAACTGCATTTTCACGATTCTTATTAATATATTTCATTAATATTTGTTCTGTTATTTCTATTTTTTTATGTATATCTATGGTTTCGCTTATTCTTTCCTGTAATTCCTTTTTAAAATTTTTAAAGTATGCTTCTATATCTATAGCTGAGTTTAAACTATTACTCATATTATCATCTGCAAAAAAAATTACTGCCCATGCATAAAATCTTATTCCAAATGTACTTATTTTTGATATACTGCTTTCATTTATGGAAATAAAGAATTTATCCTGTATTCCAGAAAATATATTGCTGCTATAATTCTCAGTATGATTAGTATTTATTATTATATCCATGCATGTGTCTGGAATTACTAAATCATTTTTTAATTGAGAATATTCACTTGTAGAAATACTTTCACTCGTCCCCCAATAACAGCATATATATGGTGCTAGTGCAGGACATGGCGAAATTTCTGTATACATTTTATTATTGCGAAAAGGATTAGCTGTAATTGGTTTATATATTTTTGATAAATCCACTTATATAAACTCCCTTCTTATATATTCTCCAAATTAATAACTTTACTTTTTCAGTATATAATCGGAAACTCCTATTCACATTCGTTCATAGGTGGCTATACCTCTAAGCTCATTTATTCGCTAAGTGGTATGTTCATATGATAATTTTAACATAAATAACATAATCAATAATATTCTAAAATTAGACTTTATTGATCTATAGTATAAAACATTTCAAATACATTTCATTATTGTATCCATACATTTTACAGATGTATTATCATATGATAATTTAGTATAAAAGTAAAGGAAACTCCTATTCACATTCGTTCATAGGAGGGCTATACCACTAAGCTCAATCTTCGCCAAGTGTTATATGCCAAGGAAACTCCTATTCGCGTTCGTTCATAGGAGGGCTATACCACTAAGCTCATTCTTCGCTAAGTGTTATATGCCACAGAAAGGATATTGTTTATGAAAAATAAATTTGTTTATACTCCAGGACCTACTTATGTAAGAGAAAATGTTAGGCTTGAAAGAGCTGTCACTACAACAAATCCCGATGTAGATGTTGAATTTGTAGAATTTTATAAAAATACATGCGATAAAATCGCTAGTATTCTACATACAAAAAATCCTTTATACATCTTAAGTGGAGAAGGAATTTTAGGGCTTGAAGCAGCTTGTGCTTCACTTACTGAACCTGGTGACAGAGTTCTTGTTATTGACAATGGAATCTTTGGAAGAGGATTTAAAGATTTTGTAGAGATTTATGGTGGGCAGGCAGTTCTTTTTGAAAGCAGCTATACAAATACTATAAATGCTGAGAAATTAAAGATTTTCCTTGAAAAAGATCACGACTTTAAATATGCAACAATTGTTCATTGTGATACTCCAACAGGTGTAATGAATGATATATCTAAGATTTGTCCATTGCTTAATGAATATGGAATATTAAGTGTTGTTGATTCGGTTGCTGGAATGGTTGGAGAAGAAGTAAAAGTTGATGAATGGAAAATTGATATAATCATTGGTGGTTCACAAAAGGCTCTTTCAGCACCTCCAGGACTTACAATAGTCGCATTAAGTGAAAATGCACAAAAAGCAATAGATAATCGAAAGCTTCCTGTAACAGGCTTTTATTGTAATTTAAATATATGGAAAACTTATTATGAAGATAAGTGGTTTCCATATACAATGCCAATAAGCGATATTATGTGTCTTGATACTGCTGTAAATAATATTTTAGATGAAGGTCCAGAAAATGTTGTTTTAAGACATAATACTACTGCTATTGCTGTAAGAAAATCTATTACAGAATTTGGTCTTCAGTTATTCTTAGAAAATGGATATTCAAATAATGTAACTGCTGTTAAAATTCCAAAAAGCATTGGAGCATTAAATTTAAAAAGTCACATGGAAAACAAATATAACACTTTAGTTACTACTACTTTGAAGCCATATGAAAATGAATTATTGAGAATCGGTCATATGGGGGAAAATTCTCACTATGATAGGACAATTTTTGTATTAAATGTTCTTGATAAAGCAATTAAAGATTTAGGTTTTGAAAGTGATAAAAATCTTGTAGTTCTATTTAACAAGTATTATGAAGGAAATAGATAAAATACATATGTTTAAATAATAAAATTACATTTAAGATGTTTACAATCTAAGTAAATGTCAGGATACAAAATGTAGAAAACTAATTGCAATATATATAATAAGCAAAATATTAAATTAAATAATAATATAAAAGGTGGGCTATATTTATGGAAGCAAATAAAGAAAGAAGTAAATTTTCAACTAAAGATCTAGTAGAAACTGCATTATTAACAACATTGGTATTTGTAGCAACTGCATTTATCAATATCAGACTACCAATTCTCTCAAGTGGAGGGTTAGTTCATTTAGGAAATGTTATTTTATTTGCAGCCGCAATTCTTTTTGGAAAGAAAAAGGGTGCAATAGCTGGTGCTGTTGGAATGGCAATATTTGATTTATCATCAGGCTGGGCACTTTGGGCACCTTTCACATTCATTGTAAGAGGTATTATGGGCTACATAGTTGGGGCCATTGCATATAGCAATAATAAAAATGGAGATAGCTTTTTATTTAATGTTTTAGCTTTAATTGCATCTGGAATATGGATGATTATAGGCTACTATATTACTGAAGTAATTTTATATGGAAACTTATTGACTCCAATTGCATCAATCCCTGGAAACATAACTCAACTTGCTGTTGGACTAGTTCTTGGATTGCCTTTAGCTAAAATACTAAAAAGATATACTCGTTATTTATAAAATATATAATATCAAAGTTTAATCAAAAAACAGAAATTCAATATATGAATATAATCAGTATTCATTTATTGAATTTCTTTTTTTAAGCTTATACGTATCTTATTGATCTTCGCTTAAATTATTTGCTATAGAAATATTATTTTAATGAATATTGCATTAAAGCTTTCAATAGCTTCAATAATACTACTGTAAAGACACTAACTGTAGACCGTGGCAAAGAATTTGCAGTTTATTTAGATTTAGAGAGTACTTTGAAAGTTAATGTGTATTTTGCAGATCCATATAGTTCATGGCAAAGAGGAGCAAACGGACTAATTAGAAAGTTTTTTCCTAAGAAATTCGATTTTTCTACTATAACACAAGAAGATGTTGATATTGTTGAAAATATTTTAAATAATATACCACGGAAATGTCTTGAATTCAAGGCTCCATTAGAAGTATTTAACGAATTGTCAAGCTAAGCGTTGCACTTAGCTTGACAATTCGTCATTCTTTATAAAGAGTATTTAAACTGTTTAAGTTGACCATATTGCTCGCATGGTTATTTATAATTTTAAGTTCAAGGTTGGATATCTATATATATTTTTTATAATCTTATTGTTTCTCCACCTTTAACCTTTACAACTTTATCATCTGCGCTAATCCATACTGTTGTTGCAGTAGGGTTATATACAATATCTCTTTTTGCTGATAATTCAAGTTTTTTTAATGCCTTAATATATCTCATTATCTCAATATTTGTTGCAAACCAGATTTCTTTATTTTTAGAAACATACTCACAAAAATTCTCAATTAAATTCCAGTTATTATTTCTCTCAAACTCAAAACTATGTCCCCAAACATACATTAGCTTTAGTTTTCCCTTAAACTCATATTCTGAAAATTTTTGTCCAATTTCCATAAGATTATCATCATGATGACAAGTTGCATTCCAAGCTAAAAAATTTTCTGGAATATAAAAATCATGATGTGAAATTACATTCCTTGAATACTGAATTCCAAGACTCTCAAGAGTTTTCATTAGCAGTTCATTAAAAGCTCCGTATGGATAAGACATTCCTTTTATAGGATAACCAACTAACGACTCTAGACATTTTCTATCTTCAAATATTTCTTCTATAATAGATTCAACAGGTATGCAATCTAAAAATGGGTGAGTTTTGGAATGCAATGAAACCTCATGACCTTTATAAAGGTCAGCAACCTCAGCTTTAGTAATAAAATTCTCCTTATCTAGGATTCCCGAGTTTAAATGAAACGTACCTTTTATTCCATACTTATTAAATATGTTTATTAACTTTCTATCATAAATTTGTCCATCATCATAACTCATGGTTAATGCTTTTGTTTTTCCTTCTGGAAATAAATCGAAATTAATATTCATAACTTTCACCTCAAATTTTAAATCCTTAGCACAGTAAAAATAATAGGCCAAAGATGTAAATATATTTACTAAGATATGCTTATTCTCTCAACTACATGTCATTATGGGATAGGTTCAACTAAACTTAGTTGAAATATAAAATTTCATTCTTGAAATTTAATGTGACTTATATACATATTCCTTTAACTTTTTATAATCACGATCCTATTCCCACATAGAATTTTTAGGATATGGGCAATCTTTTTCCTGTTGTAAGGCTCTAATCTGCACAATGCAACCACATTGCCTGCATGTTGTGTTATATTCTATATATTTACAGTTTGCACATTTCTGAATCCTTTTACTATATGTTTCATCAGATACTAATTTAAAATTTCCGCTATTAATAATACTAAGGATCATTGCTTTTATATCCTCTGATGTAACATTAACACTTGCTGAGCACCCTTTACAGCTATCTATATATGACATCTGTCTACTCTAGTTCTAACGTAACTAACGACATAGCCGGAAGGACTGCTGTAAATTTTCCTTCTAGCATACTAACACTATCAAATGATTTTGGTGATACTTTTTCTGGGTTTTCAAATGTATTATGATCATTCATTGCATCTGCAGTAAGTATAGTTCCTGTTATCTTATTCATTAATTTCCCTCTAAGTTCGCACTGAATCTCAGAAGACTTTCCTGGACTTAAATTACATAAAGATATATGAAGCTTGCCATCATTATCCATTGAAGCAGTGGCACTTACCTGTGGTATCTTATCCTCACCATATGAATAATCAGGTGATTCAATATTTAAGTCAATTAATTTAGCATCTTGGTGAACCTTATACATATTAAAGGCATGATAAGTTGGAGTCAATATCATCTTAGAGCCTTCTGTAAGTATAACAGCTTGAAGTACATTTATGGTCTGAGCTATATTGGCCATTTTTACTCTGTCACAATGTTTATGGAATATATTAAAATTTATTCCAGCAACTAAGGCATCTCTGATTGTATTTTGCTGATACAAGAATCCTGGATTTGTTCCAGGTTCAACATCAAACCAATTGCCCCATTCATCAACTATTAAAGCTACTCTCTTTTCTGGATCATATCTATCCATAATTGCTGAATGCCTTGAAAGAAGCTCCTCCATCTTCATTGATTTTTTCATGGTAATAAACCATTCTTCCTCATTAAATTCCGTAGCAGAACCTTTACCTAAGCAAAAATCTCCTGGTACTGTATAATAATGCAAGCTCATTCCATCCATAAATTTGCCTGCTTCTTTCATAAGCACTTCAGTCCAGTTATAGTCATCATCATTAGGACCACAAGCTATTTTAAATATTTTATTATCACCAAAGTTTCTTACATAGCTTGAGTACCTTCTATATAAATCTGCATAATATTCTGGACGCATATTACCACCACAGCCCCAGTTTTCATTTCCAACACCAAAATATGTGAGCTTCCAAGGATTTTTATTGCCATTTTCTGCTCTTAAATTCGACATTGGTGATTCTCCATCAAAAGTCATATACTCAATCCATTCCCTCATCTCTTGAACAGTTCCGCTTCCTACATTACCACAGATATATGGCTCTGATCCTAAAAGCTCACAAAGTTCAAAAAATTCATGTGTACCAAAATGATTGTTTTCTGTAACTCCTCCCCAATGTACATTCACCATATTAGGTCTTGATTCTGAATCACCTATACCATCTTTCCAATGATACTCATCAGCAAAACATCCTCCTGGCCATCTCAAAACTGGAAGCTTTAAAACTTTTAAAGCTTCTACTACATCTTTTCTTATTCCATTTATATTAGGTATTTCTGACTCCTTTCCTACCCAAAAACCTCCATAAATGCACCTTCCTAAATGTTCGGCAAAATTACCATAAATATTCTTATTTATTTTTCCTTTTTTAATATCTGTATTAATAATTATCTTTGACATTTCACACCTCATAAAGCTAAATTTTAGCGAATAAAAAACAATTCATAAATACTACCAACTTGTTATTTTTAAATATTTCTTAATATAAAATTTCTGCATTATTCCTTTACTGCACCCGCTGTAAGGCTCTTCTGCACCTGATCACTTAAAAGTACATATATTAATATTGTTGGTACTGTTGCAATAACAAGACCTGCACCTATATCTCCCCATTTTGTTACATAAGTACCTACCATAGACATAATCCCTACAGTAAGTGTTTTTAATTCAGCTTTATTTATAAATGTTACTGCAAACATCAATTCATTCCATGAAGATAGATATGTGAATATGGCTACAGTAGCCATAGCTGGTCTTATAATAGGAAGAATTATTGAAAAGAATATTCTAAAAATCCCACACCCATCTATTACTGCTGCTTCTTCCAATTCCTTTGGAATACCTCGCAAAAATGCTGATAATATAATAACTGCCATTGGAATAGCAAAAGCTGTATAAGGTATAATTAATGCCCAATATGAATTTAACATTTTTAAATTTTTAAGAACCATAAATAATGGTAATAATGCTGCATGTATTGGCACCATCATTCCTATTAATATTATTATCATAGTAAGTTTGCTCAATTTCCATTTCATACGGCTAATTGCATAAGCTGTCATAGAAGACAATAAAAGCACTAAAGCTATAGTGATTACTGTAACAATTACACTGTTAAATAAATATTTCAGAACATTAGCCTGTTTAATAGCACTTTCATAGTTTTCAATACGCCACACATGTGGAAGACCAGCAATATTACCCCCAAATATCTCACTATTATCTTTAAATGAGAATAATATTAACCATATAAGTGGATATATCTGTATTATTGCAACAATAACAAGAAATATTTGTATAGGTATTTTGCTTATCAACCTCTTATTGATTGAATAAATTTCAAGCATCTTCATTTTAAATCACTTCCTTATACTTTTTACTCTGTTTTAATAACTCTATCTAGTATTACTGTAAGTATCAAACATTCTATTATTATAAATACTGAAATTGCACTTCCATAGCCATACTTATAATTATCAAAAATAGTAGTATACATTAAGGTACTTGGAACTTCTGTAGAGAAGAATGGGCCACCATTAGTTAACACATAAATTAAATCGAATACCTTTAGTGCACCAATCAATGAGAAAGTCATACAGACCTTTAAAATAGGTTTTAAAAGAGGAATAGTAATATAAAATGCCGTTTTTATAGGAGAAGCTCCGTCTATCTTAGCAGCTTCGTTTATGTCTGAAGATATTGACTTTGCTCCAGCATACATAATCAACATATGGTAACCAACATACTGCCATAATATAGGAATAAAGCAACTTATAAGAGCTGTATCTTCTTTTCCTAACCAGTCATGGGCTAATTGGCTTTGCCCAATAGCTCTAAGTATGGTATTAAGCAATCCATAATCAGCATTATATATTTTAATCCATAGTTGTCCAATTACGACAGTAGAAATAATTACAGGTATAAAATATACTGTACGATAAAATTTTTCAAACTTAACTCCTGAAGCTAAAATCAGCGCTAAAAGGAGAGATATTGGCAATTGAATTACTATAGAAACAACTGCAAATAATAATGAATTCTTAACCGAATGTAAAAATCTCATATCCATAAACATATTTTTATAATTCTCTAGTCCAATGAATGTTCCAGTTCCTACGCCTCCCCAGTCAAACATACTATATTTTACTGATAAAATAATTGGAATAAATACAATTGCAGACATTATGATTAACGTTGGAAGAACAAATATACAAATTATCTTTTTGTTTGATAAAATAGAATTCATGATAATCCCCTCTTCAATAAAGCCTGTAGCAAAACCTTTTGTTTTACCACAAACTCAATTTTTTTATTCTGATGCTTCTACTTTAGACATTTTATCGCAAAATTCTTCTGGAGTAATCTTCTTTCCTAAAAGTTCTGCAATAAGATTTTTATGTGTCTCTGAAGAATCAGCAGGAAGTATATTATCCCACCAGTTAATAAATGATGTACCTGTTGCCATTAACTCTGCTGATTTCTTTGTTAAACCAGAAACTGTAGAAGTATCTAATCCGTTTGTATCCCAGCATGGTAGCCCTGCATTTGCTAAATAACCTTCTTTTCCTATTTTTTCACTTAAGTAAATTAAGAATTGAGCAGCTTCCTTAGGATGTTTTGTATTTGCATTAATATAGAAACCGTCTACACCGCCTCCATAAAATTCCGTTACTTTACCTGCACCATCTTCAAATAAAGGAAATGGTACTGCTACAGTTTTTCCACTGCTAACTGCTGAATCATCCTCTATTGGTGAGTTTACCCAGTTTGCTTGGAACATCATTGCAGAATTACCTCCTGTGAAAGCACCTAACATTTCATCATAACTCATACTAAACATACTATCATTAAAAGCTCCAGCATCAACCATTTCTTGAATCTTTTTTGCAGCCTCTACAAATTGAGTAGAATTAAATTTTGATGGATCTTTTAGTGCTTCCATAGTTGCATCATTTCCTGCTTGACGCATAGCAAAGATATCAAACCAATACATTCCAGGCCATCTGTCCTTTTCTCCTAAAGCTATTGGAGTAATATTGGCTGCACGTAATTTCTTTACAGCATCAAGTAATTCATCATATGTAGTAGGTATTTTTGCTCCAGCCTTATCAAATAACTCCTTATTACAATATAAACTTGCTATAAATGAATACATTGGTAGACTATAAATCTTACCATCAACAGTGCAGCCATCCAAAGTGCTTTCAATTAGCTTGTCTTTAACATCTTGAGTAATATATTCATCAAGTGGCAATATATTTCCTGATTTTATATAAGGTTTAACAAAACTTCCTCCATACATATACTCTATATCTGGAGCTTCATTTGCTGCTATAGCTGTTTTAATCTTTGTTTTATATTGCTCCCCTGTAACTCCATCTTCTTCTACAATTATGTCAGGATGCTCTTTGTTCCATTGTTCAACAGCATCTTTTAATAATTTTGAAGTTGGATCAGTATCTCCAACAGATTGATGCCACATGGTCAATTTAATTGTTCCATTTCCTCCATCAGAATTCTCTACACTTTTTGAGCTTGAACATGCAGTGAATGAAAATGCCATTACCCCAACAAGTGTAGCAGTTATTATTTTTAAAACATGTTTTTTCATTAAGAATCCTCCTTATAAATATTTTTAACTTCTCTTATATTTTAAGAGTATAAGATATTGTTTACAATTCAATATCTGAACATAAACATTCAAAAAAACAACATATTCTTTATATATTTTTAATCTTTTTAAACTCATTAATGCAAATTCCTGTGTGTTTTTTAAATAAAATACTTAGATAATGTGAATCGTTTATTCCAACTTCTTCACTAATCTTAGCTCCAGTTAAATTTGTTTCCAGCAAAAGTTTTTGAACTTTCTTAATTCTTATATCAGTTAGATATTCAATAAATGTCTGAGAAGTCTGCTTCTTAAATAAACGTCCTAAGTGCCCTGAGCTTATAAAAAATTCCTTTGCAACACTGGAAAGTGATAAATTTTGGTTGGAAATATTATTATTTAAATATTCTTTTACATCTTCAATAAGCATATTTGGTTTTACATTATTTGATTTTTGCATTAGATCAGTAATATTTTCTACACATTCTTTTATGCACTGTTTTAGTTCTGGCAGATTATCAGCTTTAAAAATCAATTCATTTATTATTTCATTACTTTTCCAAATGTGTGAAAGAGTAATTTTCTGTTCACTTGCAATACGTTGGCATAGAAATAATATGTCAAAAGCTTCTAAACGCATTTTTCTAATAACTTCCAAATAATCAATAGCTGAAATAGTAAATATCTGCTCTAAAATTTCTAAAGCACTCTCCTTTGCACCTGCATTAATAAATAGACTTAACTTCCTGATTTTATCTTCATCCCTGCTAAAGGGAATATTATCCCCTGCATGTATATCAGTGTAACTTGTAACGTGGTTTTTTCCTACAATAACCTTGTAATTCACTGCTTCCAGGGCTTCTTTATAAGAAAATCTAATGTTTTGGGCCTCTCCTTTTTTCATACCAACCCCAAAACTAACAAAACACTCTAACCTATCTATAATCATATTTTTTAATAATTTACAGCTTCCTAATAAATCTATTTTCTCGCTATTTGATAATATAGAAATTCTTCTCCAATTATCTAAAAATACAATAACATAATTATCTTCCATAAAGAAATTCTTGATAATATTAAAACACTGCATAGACATCAAAATTTCATTTTCTTCTTTTTTCCCATCCTTTAATGAATTATCCACTTCCAGCAAAGCTATTTGGAATGTATTACAATTAGAATTTATATTAATCATAAAATAATCGAATTTACTTATAATCTCTTCATAAGTTAGCTGTTCTAATAAAAGTTCATTTAAAAACTTATCTCTTAAAATTGTAAAACTTTCCTTAACATGTATTCTCAATTGATTATATTCTTTTTCATGATTTTTTTCTGAGCTTATTATACTTCTAAGCTTAGTTAAAGTCTTCATTAGCTCAGATGAATTTATAGGTTTTAAAATAAAATCAGATATCCCAAGTTTAATGCTGCTTCTTGCATATTCAAAATCATCATATCCTGTAACGATAATAATTTTGATGCGTGGATATTTTTCCATTATACGCCTGCTAAATTCAATTCCATTTATAGAAGGCATGCATATATCAGTAAATATAATGTCCGGCTTTAACTTCTCTAGCAATTCTAACCCTTGCTCTGCATTTCCTGCTTCTCCTACGACTTCCATATTCACTTCTTCCCAATTAACCTTCAGCTTTATAAGATTTCTAATTAAATATTCATCATCTACAATAATAACCTTTAATATATCTTTCATTTTTTAATCCTCCTTATCTTGAATGTTTATACATAATAATATTTTTGTTCCATCCCCCAGACTGCTTTCAATTTTACAAGCATCATCATCTTCATAAAAAATTTTGATTCTTTCAATAGTTCCCCTCAATCCAAAACTCTCATTAATACTATTATTTCTATTGCTCATGATATATTCTATTTGTTCCTTACTCATTCCAACACCATCATCTTCCACCGATATAATAACGTTTTCATTATCCATATGAGCACTAATCTTTATAGTACCACTTTTCCCATTTTCTCTAATTCCATGATACAGTGCATTTTCAGCAAGTGGCTGCAAAATAAGCTTTGGTATTTTATACTCTAGGCAACTTGATTCAATGGAATATTCTACTTCAAATAAATCTGGATATCTTATCTTCTGAATCTTTAGATAGTTTCTAACCAGTTCTATTTCTTCCCTAATAGTTATAATTTCCTTGCCTTTGCTAACGCTTGTCCTATAGTAATTGCCTAAATTCTCCACCAGTTCACTTACCTCTTTATTGCATCCTGAAAGAGCCAGTGAATTAATTGAATCTAAAGTATTATATAAAAAATGAGGTTTAATCTGAGCTTGAAACGTATATAATTCTGCTTTTCTTATTGTCTTTTGTTCCTGTATAACGTTAGCAATCAGTTTCTTTATTTCAGCTATCATTATGTTGTAACCACTGCAAAGTTTTTTTAATTCATAACCATAAGCTTTGATATTTACTTCATTAAAGATGCCTTTCTCTATATCTTTCATAGAGTTTAGCAAATATCTAATAGGTATAGTAAAAATCCTAGATATACCCATAGAACATGCAAATAAGATAATACCATTAAACAATATAACTACAAAACCGATAAATATCATAGTCATGTTCTCTTTATACAACTGAGTAAAAGGTATCACGCTGATAAATCTCCAATTATAATCATTTTTAGAACTATAGGTAATAAGATATTGGGTTTTATCTATTTTTTTCATCTTATAGTCTATATCATTACCTGCGAATTCTTCTCCTGCTCGTATCATTTCATCATATATATTTATATTAGCTTGTACATTTTTATTTTGATCATCTGAGCTTTTCAACGATGTAATTTTTTGATTTTTTTCATCTAATACTGCTATATTAGTTTCAGCATCATTAGAGATATTATCAAAAACCTGTTTAAAGGATTTTTGTGGAATATTTATTACTAAAATACCCAATTTTTCTACATTGTCTATATCTCTTACTAAACGTATTAAAGAAACATAGTTCTCTTTACTATTTTCAAAGTTAACTCCTCCTCCATTGAGTTCCAGTATAAAGCCTCCCTTCTTTTCTATTACACCATTATACCATTCCGCATTAATAAATTTATAAGAAGATAGACTTGGCAATACATTTGCCCCTACGGAATAGATGTTATTAGAATTATCTAAAATATACACCGAACTAACATACGGTACAGATTGAATAAATTTATATAAGTATGAGCTTACTTTAGCCTGTATATTTAAATCCTCATACATACTTCCTTGCTTTAAAAGCTTCTGTAAATCGCTATTTGATAAAACCATTTTAGACAAGCTATCTGCATTATTAATCATCAAATTAATATTTGTCTGTATCGAATTTAATGTTTGAACAGATACCTCACTGACCTTCTTCTGTGTAACATTCAAGGATATTTTCTCATATAACAAACTACACGCAAAAGTAGAAACCACAATAATTGCAAAATTAAATAAGGCCATTATTAACCAAATTTTACTGTTAGATAATTTCTTATTCAACTTTTTAATACACATTCTCATATGCCTCCAATCAACTCAAATTGTACACTTATTTTTAAAAAATGTGATTTTAATTTCTTTATAACTTGTATATAATATATTAAAATATAGTAATTTCAAATTTTAAAATAATCCATTTTATCCTATAAAATTAATCATTTTCAGTTTTTGGAAATTAAATTTATATATGTTAGATATTAAAACTTGTAAATTCAATCTCTAAAATTAAAAATATCCTACAAATATTTCTCCCAACAAACATCAAAAGCCACTGATATTAGTTGATCTGCATTGTATTAAAAGTCTAGTTCTAATTTTGTGGAAGCATACCTCATTTAACTCCTCCCCAAAGAATATATTTTGTATATTCTAAAACATATTAACTTCTAGTTATTGGCATAATCCCTATCTCAAATTTAAATTTATATTATACATTCTACCATACAATATTATAGTTTTTTTAATATTTTTACTGTTTTTATTTGAAAGTTTTGTTTTTTTATAAGACAAATTATCAAGCTAAGTACAACACTTAGCTTGATTTTCGTTAACCCCTCTTTGCCAGAAACTATACTAATTTGCAAAATGCACATCAACTGTTGCATTTGATATTTTAATTTATTAAATATATAAAAGGTTGGCTATATATCTGGTGCTATTGCATATAGCAATAATAAAAATGGAGATAACTTTTTAATAAATATTTTAGCTGTATTTGTGTCTGGAATATGGATGATTATAGGTTACTATATTACTGAAGTAATTTTATATGGAAACTTATTAGCTCCTGTTGCATCAATTCCTGGAAACATAACTCAACTTGTTGTTGGACTAGTTCTTGGATTACCTTTAGCTAAAATCCTAAAAAGATATACTCGTTATTTATAAAGTATATAATATAAAAATTTAATCAAAAAAACTGCCCACTAAATTTAGATGGACAGTTTTCTATTATAAATCCCTTATTCTTTTTCATTCATTAATCCAAGCTTATCAAATATAATAAAGCTAAGATTTAAAACAATTGCCACAATTGTAGCTAATCCCATTCCTTTAATTTCAAAACTTCCCATTGTAAGCTTAATTCCACTTAAACCAACAATAAATATTACTGATGAAAGTATTAAATTTCTTGATTTAGAGAAATCCACTTTTTCTTCTATTAATGTTCTTAATCCTGATACTGCTATTGTACCAAACAACAAGAAACTAACTCCTCCAATAACTGGTGTAGGAATTGTTCTTATAAGTGCTGACATCTTACCAGAAAATCCTAAAATTATTGATATTAATCCTGCTCCACAAATTATATAAACACTATATATCTTTGTTAATGCCATAACTCCTATATTTTCTCCATAAGTTGTAGTTGGTACTGAACCAAACATTCCTGAAACAATAGTTGATAGTCCATCTCCAAGCAATGATCTATGAAGACCTGGATCTTCCAAGAAATCCTTTCCTACTATACTGCTTGTCACCTTTAGGTGTCCTACATGTTCTGCTATTACAACAAAGGTTGCAGGTAATATTGTAAGTATAGCATTTATGTTAAAATGTGCAATTTTTATGTTTGGAAGCACAAAGAAGCTTGCATTACTTACTAGTGAAAAATCAACTATTCCCATAAAACATGATATAATATATCCTACTATTACTCCTATTAACAATGGAATAACTTTTAAGAATCCTCTTAAAAGAACATTGCATAATATTACAGTTACTAGTGTTACCATTGCTACAATAACCCATGATACATTTAATGTAGGTGAATTACTTCCTCCAACTGGAAAACCAGCCATATCTGCTGCAGTGCTAGCAAGTTCTAAACCTATTAGTGTAATAATTGCGCCCATAGCTGCTGGTGGAAATAATTTATTTATCCATCCAATACCTATATATCCTACAATAATAGCTATAATTGAAAATACTACACCTACTAATACAAAGCCTCCCTGTATCGTTTGAAAATCATAGCCTTGTCCATATAGTAATAATACTGGAGATATAAAAGCAAAACTCGAACCTAAATATGCTGGAATTTTTCTTTTTGTTATAAATGCATAAAGTAATGTACCTATACCGTTAAAGAATAATACAGTGGTAGGATCAATATTAAATAATAGTGGTACAAGAACTGAAGATCCAAACATTGCAAACAAATGCTGAATACTTAATGGAATTGCCTTAAGTAAAGGAATTTTTTCATTTACTTCTATAGAGTCATTTTCATCTTTTAAAATTTCATTATTCATAATAATATTATCATCCTTTCTTAGTTTCACTGAACTAATTTAAAAGTACCCTACCCAAAATATCACTAATCTACACACTTTGTCAATGTTTTTGATATATTTTTTTCATTCCTATAATAAAATGTAGATAATTTTAAAGGAAACTCCTATTCACATTCGTTCATAGGAGGGCTATACTACTAAGCTCGAATCTCGCTAAGTATTATAATATGCCAATGCTTTTAGGTTGTGATTTTTTACAAGCATCATTTAGATAAAATAAAAACTTGTTGAGATATAATATTACAATTATGCTCTTAACAAGTTTCATTTTTTTATAAATTTAAATTGAATCACCCCTCCGAGCTACCAATAAATAAGCAAATTCGTAAGAATTTATATTTATTTGTGTATAAAATTCTATATTTATAACTGTATAGATTTTTATCTTTATCAGTGCATAGAATTTTACATTTATAAGTGAATATCTTCTATCCTTTGTAGAATTCTAACTTCATAAAAGCTTTCATTTTAAAAATCAAATGTACATTAAATTAATAACTTTTTTATTCTAAAATTGAAAAAATCCACAATCCTTAGTTTGAAGTCATATATATTATGTGATAGATTAATAAACCATGAAAGGATCTGATATATATGTCAAGAAAAAATTCTATAAGTCTTCCAAAAAGTGATTTTGATATTGATGATAATGAATACTTGTTTACTTTTACTGATGAAGCAATAAGTGATGGGAAATGCCTTGCACAATTTACTTTTGACCCTAATGAAGGCTTATCTTCTCATGATGCTACTTCACCAATATTAAAATTAAGTACAAATAATAATGCAAATGATTGCTCTTTAGTAAACCCTAATACTGCACCTATTGTAAATAATGATAATACTGCTGCTATCACAAATAATAATGATGCTAGTGTCATAAAAAATTCTAATATTATTAAAAATTCAGCTAACAAAGCTATAACTTCTACATCTGACAGAACTGAAATTTCTAGGCAAAATATTTCTCAGAATAAATATATGCAAATAAATACTTATGCAGAAAAACTATTTGATAATCGCACAATTTCTATTCCTAACGGTGCTGCTCCTCCTATTAATGGTGAAACTCCAACTATTAGAAGATCTTATATCTTTAGAGCTTCTACCATAAGAAAACTAAATGAATTAAAAAGTATTCATCCTGATATTAATGCTTGTATCAGCACAATTGTTGATGTTGCACTTGAACATTATTATACCTATATAACAAAACAAGGAGGTATCCAATAACCATAATGTGTAAACTTTCAAATTTCATACAAGTTTTCCTTAAAAGCTATTTTTAAACCATATATCTTATATGAGCAAGTAAGAAAGGAGGAATTTAAAATGGCAGTAAACAAAATTATTGATTCAACTTCTCTAACTATTGAAATTCAAAATGGAGTAGATAAAAGTGGCGATCCAACCTACTCAAAAAAAACTTTTTCTAATGTAAGAAACGATGCTGATTCACAAAATCTTTATGATGTTGCTGAAGCTATGAATCTTTTTATTTATGGCGGCACTAGAGACACATTAGTAAATGTAACTTCAAATCTTATTAACTCTTAATAACAAAACTTATAAAAATTTATTGAAAGGAGGTTTAACTTATGGAATATATTCTAAGTATGAGCTTTACAACTGAAGGCGGAAAAACTACCAGCTTAAATATTAGTGGTGTTAAAACTACATTAACTAAACAAGAAGTGTTTACTCTTATGGACTTAATAATAGAGAAAAATATTTTTGTTGTTAGTTCAGGTGCTTTGGTTGCAAAAAGTGGTGCTAAATTTACTGAAAGAAAAGTTACAAAGTTTGATGTAGCTTAAAACTTAATCATATAAAGGGCTGTCATATTAAGATAATCAATTACAATATGTTTCATTATAATTAAGTCGATAGATTCAACATATTGTAATTTTACTTTTTGTGTGACAGCTCCTTTTATATACAATTATATAGAAAGCTTTGAAGCTTAAGCACAGTTTAAAAAAATATTATTACGTAGATAGAGTTTATACATAAATTCTTTGGGATATATATTTCTAAGAATTGAAAATTTATAGGAGGTTAACTTTATGGAATTTAAAGAATTAATAAGTTTAATAGGAAATCTTGGCTTCCCTGTAGCCATAACTGCATATCTTCTTGTAAGACTTGAAAAGCAAATTAATAGTCTTGCCTCTTCAATTAACAAATTAAACACAATAATTTCTGCAAAGCTTGGTGTTGTTATTGATCCTAATGAAAATACTGGTGCATAAAAAATTAATATTATAAATATGGGCAGTAGATAGATTGGTTTTTAGGAAGAAGTATTTACTGTCCTGTTTTATGTACATTTTAATTAAAAAAATTATATAAAAATCAGATTAACCACATAAATACTGTATTTATCAGTCATTTAGTAAGAGTTTATAAAGAACCTACCACTTATTTACTACTAATAAATAAGCATTAATACAATAAAAATTTTAACTAAAGCAAAAAATATAAGTAATAGTTACTTAATGTAACTACCACTTATATTTTTTATATACAGTTTTCTTCAGATAATAAATCCATAATTACTTTTCCGATATCTTCTTGAATACAAAGTGTCTGTTTTTTTATTTCTGGAGGACAGTAACTTTCTTGATAATTAATACAGGCATATACAGCTTTTCTATTTTGAAAAGTCATTTTCCAGAAAGGATATTTAATAATAACTGGTGTATTGTATCCCACCCCTAATTCCAGATATAGAATGTGCTTATTTTTATGTCTGTTTATAAAATTAGCATATCTGGAAGAAGCTGTATGCCAGCCCTTATCTTCTACAAATGTATCGTCAATCCGTAAATTCATTGTCATAGGAGATCCACAATGCGGACAATAGGGAATTAAAAAAGTAGGGATTTTCATGTTTTTCTGTTGTTTAGCCATTTTTAAAATTTCTGCTTCATTATTATAGGTTTCACTACAGCATGGCTTTGAACATTGCCACAATCCATAATCGCCTTGTGTATAAAACAATTTATGTTTATCAAATCCTGCTTTCAGAAAGCAATGGTCTACATTGGTAGTTATGACAAAATAATCTTTGTCCTGTACCAGTTTCAGCAAGTCTAAATATGGCTTTCCAACTTCAAACTGGTAGCGGTTCAGATAAACATGTCTACTCCAATAAGCCCAATATTCTTCTAATGTGTCATAAGGATAAAATCCAGCAGAATACATATCCTGCAATCCATATTTTCCCTCATAATCAGAAAAATTATCATAAAATCTTTTACCACTGTATTCCAGCCCCGCTGAAGTTGATAAACCTGCTCCTGCTCCCATCAAAACTGCGTCTGCATGAATAATTTCATTTTTTAGTTTTCTGATCTGTTCCCAATAATCGTTGGTATATTTCAAGGTCGTTGTCTTGAAAAACATTAAATACCACCTCCATTTCTGAATGAGTTGTATTCAAGTAACTGGTCACAGTATCTATTGCTATTTGACCTGCAATTTCGTTAGGAAAGTGAAACTCTCCTGTTGAAATACAGCAAAAAGCAATAGATTTCAAATAATACTGTTCAGCCAGCTCTAAGCAGGAAGCATAACAGGACGCTAACATATGACGGTTTTCTCTTGTCAGACTGTTCTGAACAATTGGACCAACTGTATGCAGGATATACTTTGCAGGTAGATTATATCCTTTTGTGATTTTTGCTTTTCCTGTTGGCTCTGGGCTTCCCTGCTGTGCCATGATACGCTGACATTCTAATCGGAGCTGTATTCCTGCTGATGAATGTATTGCATTGTCTATGCACCCATGACATGGAATAAAGCAGCCTAATAATGCACTGTTTCCAGCATTTACGATAGCATCTACTTTAAGTTTTGTAATATCGCCTTTCCATAAGTATATTCCTTTTTTTACAGGAATTAAGTCTGCAATTGAAACAACTTTTTGATTACGTAATTCTTCTTGTAAATATATATCCTGTACGTCTAAAAACTCTTTTGAGATTGGCTCTGGCATTCGTATATTCATAAGAGAACGTAGTAATTTTTTCTTTTCATATTCCTGCTCAGGAATAATCAAATTTCTATATTCTGGATTTTCGTTTAATAATAAATGTATCAAACACTCCAACCTTTGCTCTTGTGTCATATTATCTCCTTTCTATGGCATTGTTGGGACAAATCTCTTTACACCTTCCACAGTGTAAACAATGTTCCTGCTGTATCTCAACAGAACTGGTAGTCTCAATGATATAGTTTTATGGGCAGTATGAAAAACAAATCCCACACTTGATACAATCACTGGTAATATAAAATCCACTTTCAACTATGGAACTATTCCCAAAACTGAATTTTTCCCTATAAACTAGATAACTGCTCAAATCAAAAAATTCACCTTTTCCCTTATATATTATTTTTCTTAATTCATTTTTCCTCCACAAAAGCCCCCTGTATAGTAACAGAGGGCTTAACTTTATTTATTCTCTTACAACGGAAATTCTCTGCTGTACATGATCTCCATTTACAGCTTCATCTACCATAGCGATTGCATAATCTGCATAGCTGATAATGCTTTCTCCCTTATCATTAAGAGTCAATTCCTCTCCACCTAAAATATATTTACCTGTTCGCTCTCCGTCTGCTTGGAAATCTCCAGCTGGACTGATGTATGTCCACTTCACATCGTTTCTGTTACGAAGTTCTCCTAATGCCTTACTCATATTTTTAGCCAGTGGCTTAAACATATCTGGGAAACCAGCTCCGTCCATAACCTGTGCAGTATGCTCTGAATTAACATAAAGACTTCCTGCACCTCCAACAATTAAAAGTCTTGTTTCCTTTCCACTTACAATGTCACATAGGTGCTTTAAAGACGTACTGTGCTTTGGAAGTGTTTCTGGTGTCCATGTTCCATAAGCGTCAATCACAACATCAAAGTTTTCCAAATCAGAAACAGTCAAATCAAACAAATCTTTATGAATGACTTTTTCTGCATCTGAATGGTTTTCCCCACGAACAGCAGCGGTCACACAATGTCGTCAACTTAAGAAAATATAGAAAATTTAATAAAAAACACTTGACAATAGGTAAAAAAATGCAGCCTCGCTATAGATATTAAATTTATAGCGAGGTTTGATTTTATGAAAAATATTAAATTACTATCACAAATTTTAAAACGAACAAATAAATTAATTGTTTCAGATGAATATAAGCAGTCATATAGTTTAGGAAATTCTTTTTCAAGGAAAAGAAAACTATCGTTTTCTAATGTAGTTTATTTAATTTGTTCTGTATTACGAAAGTCTATACCTTTAGAAATAGATAATTTTATTGAAAATCATACATGTTTAAACTTTCCTAATATATCAAAGCAAGCATTTTCTAAAGCAAGACAAAATATTTCACCTGAAGCCTTTAAAGAACTATGTAGATTATTTGTTGATTCTTTTTATAATTCAAAAAAGAAATTGAATAAATGGCATGGATTTAATATTCTTGCAGTTGATGGAACATCTATACAAGTTCCTGATACTATTGAATGTGGTAAATACTTTGGAGTAAGTAAAAATCAAAATAAAACTCAAACAGCAGTTGCGACGGCATCAGCCTTATATGATATATTAAATGATATTATAATTGATGCTTCAATAACTAAATTTAAAACTAGTGAAAGAGAATTAGCAAAACAACATCTAGATCAAATCAACAATGAAAAATTATCAAAAAACAGTATTGTAATATTTGATAGAGGATACCCTTCTTATGAGATGTTTGACTATTTAGATACTAAAAATATGCTTTTCTTAATGAGAGTACCATCATC
>ENA-OXEC01000257-OXEC01000257.1-human-gut-metagenome-genome-assembly--contig:-NODE-257-length-29463-cov-44.0669_pt1 | contig 29463 bp, 28 predicted proteins | sample MGYA00249351_ERZ652235 | MGnify/ENA primary metagenome ERZ652235 (study PRJEB26925, sample SAMN05826906) | human gut metagenome | biome: ENVO:2100002; feature: ENVO:00000062; material: ENVO:00002003...
TTTATAATATTCTTAGGTGGATTAGATAAGAAAAAGTCTTATCTAAATGACATTGGCAAAATGCTTCCTTTTTCCATCTCATAATCCCATAATATTATTTTACCATACCACAATTGAAAAACAATTTAGATATCGTTTACATCTTTATTATACCACATTTTTTCTCAACTTCAACAGTATTTCAAAAAATTATTTAAATCTGAATTTTTTTCTATTATATACAAATTTAATATATATTAAGTATATAATAACCAAAAATATATTTACCATCATACACTTACATATATTATATAAAATTTTAATTATCTTCTGTTCCTGTTTGTTCTCTTTTGCCACTAATAAATTTAAAATCTTCAGCTACAACTTCTGTGATATATTTTTTATTTCCTTCATTATCTTCATAACTTCCTGTTCTTAATCTTCCGCTTATAGTTATATAGTTACCTTTTTTAACATACTTGCAAACTATCTCGGCTTTTTTCCCCCATACTCTAACTGGAATAAAATCCGCCTCTCTAGACCCATCTGATAACTTAAAATTTCTTTGAACCGCAATAGTAAACTTCGTATAAAGCTTATCTCCATTTTCTGTGTGTCTTAGTTCAGGGTCTCTAACAAGTCTTCCCATAAGTATTATTTTATTCATATTAAACCTCCTGAATATTTATTTTCTAAAGTTATATCCAAATTTACATATAATATTCAGAAGTAATTATATTTTATTCTAATCTTTTTTGTTATTCTTAACATGTGTTATAACACAATTGATCTCTACTCCAAAAATAAAAATTAATGAAACAAGAAATAACCATGTCATAAGTATAAATACTGCTCCCAAACTTCCATAGAATCTTGAAAAATTTCTAAAGTTATTGATATAGTATGAAAATCCTAATGAGGATGCGCCCCATCCTATAGTACTAAAGATTGCACCTGGTATAACTTCACCCCATGTCAATCTTTTAGCCGGTGCCAATCTATATATAGCTGCAAAAATAAATATCATAATTAAAAACATAAGTGCATATCTGAAAGCAACCCATATAAATACTATAATATTATAGAACGGAAATATTGTTTCCAAATACCTTCCTATAACTCCACCAAAAACTAATATAGCTAGTGCTAATAAAATAATTATAGCTAATGCTAATATTCCTAACATAGATATAATAGATCTCTTTATAAATGATCGTGTTTCTTTAAAATTATAAGCCTTATTTACGCCCTTTATGACTGCTCTAAAACCTGATGAGGCAGTCCATACAGATAATAAAATAGATGCTCCTAATAATCCTGTATATTGTTTATCAAATACTTCATATACTATTGACTTCGTTAATTCAACTATACTTTCTGGAAGAACTGCATGCAATGCATTTAAAACATCCTCTGAACCGAAACTACTAAACCCAACTAAGGTTACTAAAAATATCATAAACGGAAAAAATGATAAGACTAAATAATATGCTAACTGAGAAGCTAATGCAAATATGTCATCATTCTTAACCTTAACTATAAGATGTATTAGAAAATTTATTTGACTTCTTATAGTTGATTTCAAATTTCTCATTTAATCACCATTTTCTTAATGTATTCTCTCTTAATATTTATACTATCCATACAGTAATTATATATTTATATTAATCTAGATTAATGTATTAAAATTATATAATAAAATGGTTGCAATTAAAATAATTCAACTCTAAAGATTAAGCTATACTATGTTAATAGTATAGCTTAATCTTTAAATGTATTTATAAAAATTAGTTAATCTCTATAATTTATAGATTTTTTCTCTATTGTTAACAACATTCTTAGTTGCATTTCTTGTGTCATATACAGCCTTTGCCCTAGCAACTATACTTTCATAATCATAACAACTGTGATTAGTAGTTATTATAACTATATCACTTTCATCAATAACTTCTTTCCAATCAACTGAATTATAAGTTTTATTTTTATATTTAGATACAGGACAATATGGATCATTTACCATAAGATCTGCGCCATTTTTTTCAAGTAATTCAATTACTTTAAACGCTGGAGATTCTCTATAGTCATCTATATCATTCTTGTATGCTACACCTAATAATAAAACCTTAGCTCCATTTAATGCTTTTTTATTTTTATTTAATATCTTCATTACATTATCTAAAACAAATTCAGGCATAGAATCATTAATCTCTCCTGATGTTTCTATTAATCTTGTATGATAGTCATATTCTTTCGCTTTCCATTCTAAATAGAAAGGATCTAATGGAATACAATGACCACCTAATCCTGGACCTGGATAAAAGGGCATAAACCCATATGGCTTTGTTTTAGCTGCATCTATTACTTCCCATACATCTATTCCCATTCTGTTACATAAAATAGCCATTTCATTAGCTAAACCTATGTTTATATTTCTAAATGTATTTTCTAATATTTTTTCCATTTCTGCTACTGCTGGTGATGATACTGTGTGTATATCTCCCTCTAATATATTTCTATATAATGCCGCAGCAACTTCTGTACATTCTTCTGTACAGCCACCTACAACCTTTGGAGTATTTTTAGTATTATATTCTTTATTACCTGGATCAACTCTTTCTGGTGAAAATGCTAAGAAAAAGTCTTCACCACATTTTAAACCACTTTCTTCCAAAATAGGTTTAAGTACTTCTTCTGTTGTCCCTGGATATGTTGTACTTTCAAGAATCACAAGCATTCCCTTATGTAAATATTGTGCAACACTTTTAGTTGAAGATACAACATAAGATAAATCTGGTTGCTTATATAAATCAAGCGGAGTAGGCACACATATACATATTGTATCTACATCTTTTACAAAACTAAAATCAGCAGTTGCTCTTAGGGTTCCATCTTTAACTAATTTCTTTAGTTCTTCATCAACTACATCCCCAATATAATTTTGACCTGCATTTACTGATTCAACTTTCTTCTCTTGTACATCAAAACCTATAGTTTCATATCCTGCATTTGCTTTTTCTACTGCTAGCGGTAATCCTACATATCCAAGTCCTACCACCCCAACCTTAGCAGTCTTATTATTTATTTTTTCTAACAATTGTTCTTTTAAAATTGACATTTTAAACCTCCTGCTATTAATGCTTTAACAATGCATACTGCATAGTTAATAACGGTTTTATTACTTTATAGGTAATTAATAATAATATAATTTTAATACATTTTGATTAATCATTAATTGATTTCACTTCATCATTATTCTTTATATACTCTTCACCACATGCTCTGCAAGTTGCTTTTTCATTGTTAAAAATCAATCTTTCTCCACACTTACACACATATCCTAATACTCTTGCCGGATTTCCAACCACTAGAGCATAGTCTTGAACATCTTTAGTAACAACAGCTCCTGCTCCAATTAATGCGTATTTACCAATATTGTGACCACATACTATTGTAACATTTGCTCCAATAGATGAACCTCTTCCAATTATAGTTTCTCTATATTCTGTTTTTCTTTCTATAAAGCTTCTTGGATTAACTACGTTAGTAAAAACACATGAAGGTCCTAAAAAAACATCGTCTTCACAAATAACTCCTGTATAAACAGATACATTATTTTGTATTTTTACGCCTTTACCGATTTTAACACCAGGTGATATAACAACATTTTGACCAATATTACACTTCTCACCTATTTCAGAATTACTCATCACATGAGAAAAATGCCATATCTTAGTACCTTTGCCTATCTTAACATTATCATCTACATAACTAGACTCATGAATAAAATACTCTTTTTCCATAGATTATCACCTACACATTCTTAATACTATCTACAATATATTGTATCTGTTCTTCACTTAATTCTGGATAAACTGGTATGGCAAATGTTCTATGAGAAAGATACTCTGCTACTGGCATGTCACCTTCTTTATATCCTAAGTCTGTATATACTTTTTGTAAATGTAATGGTACTGGGTAATAAACACCCGTTGCAATCCCCTTTTCTTTTAACTTAGCTAGCACTTCTTCCCTATTATCTGATTGTAATACATATTGATGATATACAGTATCATTTTCTTCTCTAACTCTTGGTGTGATAACATTAGAATCAATCAATTCTTCATCATATATTTTAGCAATTTCTTTTCTTCTTGAATTCCATTTATCTAAATAAGGCAATTTAACTCTTAATATCGCAGCCTGAATAGCATCTAATCTTGAATTATATCCTATTAAATAATTATAATACTTTAATGGATTATAAACAGTATCATCACCTGATTTAGATGTAACTACCTCTTCAGTAATATTATTCAATAAATTATATGCCTTTTGACCTGTTTCTCCACTTCCATGTGTTCTTAATGCTGTTGCTATTGTAGCTATGCTATCATCAGATGTTACTATCATTCCACCATCTCCAGCACATGAAAGATTTTTTGTTGGGAAGAATGAAAAACAAGCTACATCACTAAGTGTACCTATCATTTTTCCTTTATACTTGGCACCAACTGCTTGACATGCATCTTCTATAACTTTCAAGTTGTGCTTTTTAGCTATTATGTTGATCTTATCCATATCAGCACTTTGACCAAATATATGTACTGGAATAATAGCTTTTGTTCTTTCTGTAATTTTTTCTTCTATTTTATCAGGATCTATATTAAACGTATCTTTTTCTACATCAACAAAAACAGGAGTTGCGCCTACTGCTGAAATACATTCGGCTGAAGCAAAATAAGTAAATGTTGAAGTTATTACTTCATCACCTTCTCCTATACCTAATGCTTTTAACGCTATAACTAATGCATCTGTACCATTCCCTACTGATATAGCATGCTTAGTTCCAATATAACCTGCGAATTCCTTTTCAAATTCCGTTACATTTTTCCCCATTATATATGCTGCTGACGACAACACATCTATAGTAGCTTTATCTAATTCTTTAGAAATAGAATTATATTGAGCTCTTAAATCAATTAATGGAATATTCATTTTTATCGCTCCTTTGGATAACTTATTAGTCTATAATATAACAAATTACAAACCATAGTATTTTTATAACCTATGCTAAAATACTCTCTAAATATATTTAACTAAATATCAAAACTCAAATCTAACATGAATATTTTAACATACTTAATTAGATAAATAAACTTTTGTTTTTAGATTAATATTTGTTTATTGGATACCATTCTCTAGGTATTAATGAGCTATATTTATCTGTAGCATATCTATCATCAATTAATAAAACTCTACCTTTGTCACTTTCAGTTCTTATTACTCTTCCAGCTCCTTGCTGAATTTTGTTTATTCCCGGATAAATATATGCATAATCATATCCATCTTTTCCATAAAAATCTTTTATTATTTCATTTTCAACATCTACTTTAGGATAACCCACACCTATAATGACAGCTCCTATTAATTGTTCACCAGGTAAATCTATTCCTTCTGAAAACATACCTCCCATGACACATAATACTATAAGATTTCTGTTTTCCTTAAACTTCTGCAAAAATTCTACCTTTTCATTTTCTGTCATGTTTGGACTTTGTACCTGCAACACAAAATTATTCATATTATATTTATAACATTCCTCTGCAAGCTGATTCATATATTCATATGATGGACAAAAAACAATATAATTTCCGATTTCTTCATTTATAAAAGTATATATTTTATTAAAAACTTTAGGCAATGTTTGTTTTCTATATTTATATCTAATATTTATAGTTGAAAGATACGTTTTTAAATTTTCTTTTTTAAATGGTGAAGGCAGTTTTACTCTATAACTTTCATCATTTCCTCCAAGCATATTAACATAATAATTAATTGGTGATAATGTTGCCGAAAAAAAGATAACTGATGAACATTTATCTATATATTCCCTTATATTTTTTACAGGGTTAACACAAAATAAACTTATACTAATTTCTTTTCCATATTTTTTTATCAATGTAACATAGTTATTATCATATAATTGCATAATATTAATGAAAGAATATATCTCAAAATATAGTTGTAGTATTTGTTCATACCCTTCAAACTTGTTTCCTCTTATTAATATATCTTCACTTTCCTTTAAATATATCCTTAGTAGGTTAGAAAGCTCTTTAGGAGATTCTTTTTCGTAAAACCATTCTATATTTCTATGTTCACATTCATTTCTTAACCCTATAAAATAACTATTTATTTTACCTAATATAGAGTTTAATTTGCTCAATTTCCCTTTAGTAATCTTTTTACAGTCCATTATTATCTGTTTTTCAATAGTTGCAGAATACATATTCCTAGATCTATCTATTAAATTATGTGCTTCATCTACTAAAACTATATTTCCATCACTCTCTAATAATCTCCCAAGTGATACTTTAGGATCAAAGATATAATTATAATCACATATAATTGCATCGCAATACATACTAATATCTAATGATAGTTCAAATGGACATACCTCAAATTCTTTCGCATATTCTTGTATTATTTCAATTGATATTTTCCTCTCATTTCTCAAAATTTCATATATAGGTTTTTTAACTTTACCATAGTATCCTTTAGCATACTTGCATACTTCTGGATTACAGTCAAACTTTTCATTACAGCATGATTTTTCTTTAGCTGTAATAGTAATGCTTCTAAAATTCAATCCATTATCACGCAGCCTCTCAATAGCTTCATTTGCAACTTCTCTATTTATAGTTCGTGATGTTAAATAGACTATTCTTTCACCTAAACCTTCTCCTAAAGCTTTAATAGCTGGAAAAATAGTAGATATTGTTTTTCCTATTCCTGTTGGTGCTTGTGCAAATACTATCTCTTGTTCTTTTATTGTATTATACACTATGTTAATTAGTCTTCTTTGACCATTTCTATATTCTTCAAATGGAAATTTAGTACTTTTAGCCGTTAAATTTCTTTCTTTTTTTTGAAGATATATATAATAAATAAATTCCCCATATTCCTTAACCAAATTTTCTGTAAATTTTTTTAGTTCATTCATATCAAATTTTCTCTCGAAGCTTTTTACTTCATTACTTTCGAGTTGAAAATAAGATAATCTTATATAAACATGGTTAATATCAGTTTCACATCCATATATGAAGCCATAAACTTTAGCCTGAGCCCAGTGTAGCTCATTTAAATCATCAATATATGAGTACTTTTTATATGTAGATTTAATCTCTTCTATTATTATCTTATCATCTTCTTTAATAATTCCATCTGCTCTACCTTCTATTGTCACACAAAAATTCTTTGATTCAAAATCATGAGATAAATATACTTCTTTTTGAAAGTTTTCATAAATTTTTTCATTATCACTTTGCAATTTTTGATGTGCCTTTATCCCCTCTACTGCTCGCGCTGTTCCTGAAAATCGATTATCTATATCTCCATCTTTCAAACAAAATTCCACTAAATTTCGCACTGATTCCTTTATGATAATTTTATCCATGCATTTACCTCACTTAAGTGCTTAAAAACATAACTATCTATATAAGTATTAATATTATCTCCTAAATATTTTTAAAAAATTATAATCATCAATATTAACAAAAAACACTTGCTTAATCAGTATCAATATCTGTACTAATCAAGCAAGTGTTACATATATATTTTTAATCTTCATGATATTCGCTGACTATTTTTTGGACTAATTTTTTTATAACACTAGCTTCTGCTATTAATGTTAAGACTAATAAGAATATTCTTATTCTTTCTTCATCTTTATCTTTTAAATTGAATTCCTTTACCATCGTTTCAAGCTTTTCTTCATTAGTTAGTGAAGAAATTAAATAATCATTCATACTATCTTTTTGGATTGAAACAAATACTTTATATGCTTCTTCCCAAGATAATATATCATCACTTCTATCATTTATTTCGTTAAATGCCAATCTAAAGACTTTCTTTATTTCTTCTGTTGTTAATATAGGTCTCATATAACTAAGTAAAACTAATTGTACCAGGTGCATCTTAGTGTATCCTCTTTTTTTGCCATCCTCTGGCTTAGTTATTACCTCACTCTTGGTGTAATTTTGAACTATATTGTTAGTAAACTTCTCATTTACAAACTTATCATTTAAATAGTCTATAACTTGAGATAGAAACAAATCATATTTTGGTAGATCATCATATGAAATGGAGCTACTTTTGGACATTTCTTCTACTAATTCTTTTATATAGTCTGAATCAAATTTTTTATCCATACTATGTTACCTATACCTTTCTCATTCTTTTATCTATATTATATAGTATTTATCAACTTGTTACAAGTTTATTCTAACATCTTAATATTATTTATATTCTATTATTATCTATTCACAATAACAATTGCATGAATATGTATATCTGATAATAACGCACTATTCCTATTATACTCTAATAATTGTAAATTAAAAATATATTTAACTAGAAAAATCGTATTTTATATACGATTAATATCATTATAACATTATTTTGTTTAATTATGTAAATTCTTTTAATTCTTTAATTTAAATTTTTTATTTTGCTATAATATACTATAATATGCTATATATTTAATATAAAAGGTATTTTTAATAAAAAATTTTAAATTTCACATAATTTCTTGCAACTAAATCACCAAACTATCTTGACTTTTCTAAAAAATGGTAGTATATTTTAAACATAGTGGTTATTAAAGTTGAAATTTGTAATTTTTTATAAAGAAATCGAAATATTTATTGACTTTATATTACATACTTGGTAATATAACAGAGTAGAATGTCGAATTGTGTAATTAGGAGGAATTTTTTATGAAATCAACAGGTGTAGTTAGAAGAGTAGACGAATTAGGAAGAATAGTTATTCCTATAGAATTAAGAAGAACTTTAGATATTGCTGAGAAGGATGCATTAGAAATTTATGTTGACGGAGAACAAATCATATTAAAGAAATATGAACCAGCATGTATCTTCTGTGGAGATGCAAGAGATGTTATAAACTATAAAGGCAAAAATATCTGTGTTAAATGCTTAGAAGAAATCAAACAAGGTAGATAATACATATAGTTTAATATAAAAAAAGCAGTAAGATTTTACTGCTTTTTTGATTTCTGTATTATAATTATATTTTATAAATCAGTTGAGAATTTATATATCTCATTTTTAGGTAAATTTCTATCCTTAGCCACCATTTTAATTGCTTCTTTCTTACTGATTCCATTATTTATATAGGACAATATATGTTCTTCTATACTTAAATCAATCCAAATAGATTTTTTCTCTTCTTCTATGTCTTCAATTCTTTTCCCTTCTATTACAAGAACAAATTCCCCTCTTGGTTTATTAACTTGAAAATAATTTACTGATTCACTAATAGATCCTCTATAAATCTCCTCATATAATTTTGTTAATTCCCGGCAAACGGCTATTTTTCTATCGCCTAAATTACTCAGCAAAAAGCTTAATGTATCTAATAATCTATGTGGAGCTTCATATAATATAATTGTTTCTTGACAGTTTATTATATCTTGTATTATTGGTTTACGTTCTTTATTTTCTCTTGGTAAAAATCCTCTAAACAAGAATTTTGTCGTGTCCAATCCAGAATATACCAAAGCGGTAGTGAATGCTGTTGCTCCAGGTAATACTTCAAACTTAACCCCTTGCTCTATACAACATTTAACAATAACACTCCCCGGATCTGATATACCTGGCATACCAGCATCAGATACCAATGCAATTTTTTTGCCTTCATTAATCAAATTAATAATATCTTCACTTTTATTTTTCTCATTATATTTATGATAACTAATTAATGTCTTTTTTATTTCAAAATGATTTAATAATTTTAATGTTTGCCTTGTATCTTCTGCTGCAATCAAGTCTACATCATTTAATACTTCCAAAGCCCTCAATGTAATATCTTTGAGATTTCCAATTGGAGTTGGAACTATATATAATATACCTTTATCCATTCTTAAATCCTCCCATATATTTTATCTATCTCACTAGTATATTTCCCATTTTCATCATATACATATAATGGTTCATCCCATTTTAAATACGCACCACCATCACGTTGGCCTTCTACTAAAACTATATTAGGTGCTTTGCCTACTTTCGGATGTACCATTTTAACTCTTTTAGGCTCAATTTTATATTTCCTCATAAGACCAAATATATCAGCTAACCTTTCTGGTCTATGAACAATAAAAAGCCTTCCATTGTCTTTTAGTAAAGTTCTCGATGCAACTATAACATCCTCTAGATTACATAATATTTCATGCCTTGCAATAGCAAGCTTATCTAATGGATTCAAAATTCCTGAATTGTTTAGCTTATAAGGAGGATTTACTGTAACTACATCAAATCTTTCCAAACTTTTTAGATACTTTATATCTTTTAAATCATGATTTATGAAATGTAACTTTTCCTCCAAGTTATTCATATGAACACTTCTTTCAGCCATTTCAACCATATCTTCTTGTATTTCTAAACCGAAAACTTCTTTGGGTGAATACTTCCCATATATAAGAAATGGAACTATTCCTGTCCCTGTACATAAATCTATAACTCTAAAACTTCGTTTAACATTTGCAAAATGTGATAATAATACTGCATCTATTCCAAATTTAAATCCTTCTTTTTTTTGGATTAAATTTAAACCATTCAACTGTAAATCATCAATTAGTTCATCTTCTCTTATATAGCTAGATTGGTTATTATCCATGATTTATCTTCCTTTTCCTAATATACTTATTGTCAAAATATCTTTTAACCACATTATAGTATTACATTATAAAATATAAAAGTAAATAATTTTATATTTTATATTTAAAATCCCTCAAATATATTACATATATTTGAGGGATTTATAATAATCTATAATTATGTTCTAAATAAACTATTAAAGTACTCTTCTTCCAGCATAGAATTTATATACTGGAGAAACTTTAACAACATCTCCTGTTTGTGGAGCATGTATCATATTTCCATTTCCAACATATATTCCAACATGTCCTGCATGCGTAAATATTAGGTCTCCCGGTTGAAGCTGGCTTTGGCTAACTGGTGTACCAACATTTATTTGTGAATATGTTGTTCTACTTATGTCTACACCTGCTGCATGTTTGTATACATATTGAGTAAATCCTGAGCAGTCAAATGTATTAGCTCCTGTAGCACCATATACATATGGCTTTCCTAGATGACTATATGCTTCATTTAAAATTGCTTCAGCATTTCCTGCTGAAGGTACACTAACTGAAGTTGTATTTCCTCTACTTGGAGTTTTAGCAGCTGAAGCTGCTCTTGCAGCTGCTGCTTCTGCAGCCTTTTTATCTGAAACCATTTTTTTAGCTTTTTCTATTTTATCATTTATTTCTGAAACAACAGTTGGACTCTTAATTTGATTATCTCTAATATTTCTTAATTGAGATATAGCACCTTCAAGTGCTGACACACTGCTGCTTGAATCATCAATAGTAGCAAATTGTCCTGAAACTACTTCTCTCTCTATCTTAGATAGATATTCTGCATCAAATTTAGATTTTTCTGCCTTAGCTTGTGAAACTAATGATTCTTGTTCTTTTTTCTTCCCATCCAGCTCATCTAATGATGCTTGAACTTCTTGAGTGAGTTTATCAATTTCAGTTTTCTTTTCTTCTAAAGATTTCATTTTTTCACTCAATTCATCTTTTTTATCTATTATTTCTTCAATAGATTCCTTATCTTTATTAATAATTTTTCCTACTGCTCCAATTCTTGAGAAGAAATCACTTGTTGACTCCGCCTCAAACATAAAACTTAAATAACTAAACTCTAAATTACCTGATGTATATAAAGCCTTAACTCTTTGTCCTAATGCCTTATCCAAAGTATCTATTTCTTTTTCTGTTTGTTCAATATCCTTTGTTGTATTATCAATTGAATTGTTGATATTTGTTATTTCCTTTTTATTCTTATCAACAGTTAATTGTAACGGCTCTATTTTGGCATCTAAGTCGTAGATTTTATCTTCTATTTGTGAAATTTTATTTTCAATTTCCGCATATTTTTGTCTGGTATCACTTAGTTCTTGGTCACTAGGTGTTGCAATCGCAGGTATTGATCCACCCACAACGATTACTGTTGCTAAAAGAATAGCAAGCACTCTCTTTCTCATGAATAATCGGTCCCCCTGAACCTTCCCTCCTTTTATTTGCATGCGTTAGTAATATAATTATATCACCTAAATCCAATATGGACAATGGTGGTATATGGTTATATATCTAATATTTTTATAATTATATGTAAAATATCTGATTAATAGAGAAATTTATCTAATAAATTCTCACATATACTTAGATTCTACCTCTTTCCTAAAATTCCTCTAAATATATTTATTAATATATTTATTTTAGAAATTTACTATACTTGTCTTGACATTTAAAATATTAATATTATATAATTGTTTATAGTTCCGGGGTGTGGCGCAGATGGGAGCGCGCGTGGTTTGGGACCATGAGGTCGCAGGTTCGATCCCTGTCACCCCGACCACATTTTATAAAAAACTTAAGGATTATTCCTTAAGTTTTTTTATTATATATAGAAATGAGGAATATAATGTTTAAAGATATTAAAGCCGTTATTTTTGATTTAGACGGAACTCTAGTTGATTCAATGTGGGTATGGTCTAGGATAGATGATGAGTACTTAAAATCACATGGTTATACAACTCCTGAAAATCTAAATGTTGAAATAAATCATTTAAGTTTTACTCAAACTGCTCATTATTTTAAAGAACGATTTGAAATAAGTGATTCTATAGAAACTATACTAGAAACATGGAACACCATGGCTCTAAATCACTATAAAAAAAATGTGAAGCTAAAACCTGGAGTAAAAGAATTCCTAGACAAATTGAAATCTAATAATATATCAATTTCATTAGCAACTAGCAATTCTCAAAAATTATTACAAGCTTGTTTAAAGAGTAACGGAATCTATGAATATTTTGATGCCATAACAACAACAGATGAAGTCACTCGTGGAAAAAACTTCCCAGATGTTTACTTGTTAGCTGCTAAAAAAATGAATGTGTCAGCTAATAATTGTGCAGTATTTGAAGATATTCTTCCTGCAATAAAAGGCGCTAAATCTGCTAATATGAAAGTTTTCGCTGTAAAAGATGATGCTTGTGTCAATACTAAAGAAGATTTACTTGAGCATGCTGATATGTATATCGATTCATTTACTGAAATATTAGATTTATTTTAAATACAAATAAAAAAAGACTGATGAGTTTTAATATTATTGCCATATCCAAACTCTCAGTTCTTTTTTTATTTATTAAATATTTATTTTCTTTCTACACCATATTTATTTTCTAATTCTGATAAAATTTCACCGTATTTTTTATGTTGTCTTTCTTGTAATAATTGATTTATAACTGAATCTTTAACTTCATCAAAACTCTTTGCAGAAGCTTCATTCTTCTCTTCAACTAATACTAAATGATATCCAAATTGAGTCTTAACCGGATTAGTTACTACCCCTATTTCTGATTCGAATGCTGCTTTTTCAAACTCAGGAACCATCATTCCTTTTGAGAATGCTCCTAAATTTCCGCCTTGTTCTTTTGAAGGACATGTAGAATACTTTTTAGCTGCTTCTTCAAATGTTAATGATCCATTTGTGATTTCTTCTTTGATTTTAGAAGCTTCTTCTTCCGTAGTAACTAGTATATGTTTAGCTGATACAGTTGCTGGTTCAGAAAATGCATCCTTATTTTCTTCATAATATTTGTTAGCTTCTTCATCTGTTATAGTTATATCTGCTAAGACCTTATTTATAGCCATAGACGTTAATACCTCTTTTGCTATAGCTTCCATTTGCATTTTATATTCTTCTGTTTGATCTAATGCAATTTCTTTTCCGAATTTATTCATTAATTCAAATGATATTAATTGTTCTAATAATTGTTTTTTTCCTTGTTCACTTTGAAACATTGCTCTTCTGTCTTCTGGATATCTGTTTATTACAGCATTTAAGTCCTTTTCTGTTATTTCATAACCTGCAGCAACTGCTAACACTTTATTTTCCATGTGAATTCTCCTTTAAAATAAAATTTATATACCTTTTCATTTTAACAGTATATACATATACTAACAAGAATATAATAAATTTATTGCCTTTTTTTGATCAAAAATATGTTTTTGTATATACATTCTCCAAAGTGTTATAATAACCATGGGTGATATTTTATGTCTGAAATACTAAAAAACGATTGGAAAAACTATTTAAATACTGAATTTGAAAAAGACTATTATTTAAAATTAAGAGAATTTTTAAAAAACGAATATAATTCTAAAGTAATTTATCCTAATATGTATGATTTATTTAATGCCTTACATTTTACAAGTTATGAGGATACAAAGGTTGTCATATTAGGCCAAGATCCATATCACGGGCCTAAACAAGCACACGGATTAAGTTTTTCTGTTAACCCTGGAGTTAAGACACCACCATCTTTAGTTAATATTTATAAAGAACTACATGATGATTTAGGTTGTTATATTCCTAATAATGGCTACTTAAAGAAATGGGCTGATCAAGGAGTATTATTATTAAATACAGTATTAAGCGTAAGAGCTGGTGAAGCCAATTCTCATAGAAATAAAGGATGGGAACAATTCACTAATAGAGTTATAGAAGTTCTAAACCAAAAAGAAACTCCTATAGTATTTATATTATGGGGTAATAATGCTATATCAAAAACTAGTTTAATAACAAATCCAAAGCATTTTATAATTAAATCAGTACATCCTAGTCCTTTGTCTGCATCAAGAGGATTCTTTGGTAGTAAACCTTTTTCTAAAGCAAATGAGTTTTTGATATCAACAAATCAAAAACCTATTGATTGGCAAATAGAAAATATTTAATATTATTAATAATGGAGGAAATTCAATGAATTATACATTTACTTTCAAAGATAAAGAATATGTATTATCAAAAGAAAACTGTGAAGGAATTTTTTTTAATGATGATGAAATAGAAAATTTTAATTTAGAATTAATATTAGATATATTAATTAACTCTGACGAAGTTGATTTTTCAAAAGAATATTATACTGGACAATGTACCTGTAAGAAGCAAGAGCCATTAAACAAAGCTTATTGCTATTTAGAATATCATTTCTATATTTATACAAAAGATGATAAATACATTATTAGCACTATTTCTAGTGATTATGAAAACACTTCCTTCAATAAATTATTTAGCACAGGAAAAATTGATAATAGTTATATTGTCAGCATTGCTGTATGTCCTGAATGTGGGACTTATTCTATTGAAGTTAATCAATGTGAAGTATAAAAAACAAATTTATGTACATAACAATAATAAGTATTTAATTAAATCAAGTAATAGGATGCATTAAACCTAATAAATGCATTCTATTTTTATAAACTATTTTCAAATATAAAAAAGCACTAACATACGTTAGTGCTTTTGGTGGCTCGAACTGGAATCGAACCAGTGACACGAGGATTTTCAGTCCTCTGCTCTACCGACTGAGCTATCGAGCCATATTACCTGGCAACGTCCTACTCTCCCACACAGTTTCCCATGCAGTACCATCGGCGCTATAGACCTTAACTTTCCTGTTCGGAATGGGAAGGAGTGTTACCTCTATGCCGTCATCACCAGATCACAAGTAGTATTATATCGAGATAATAATATTATGTCAACACATTTTTTAAAAGTTTTTTATTTTTTATATAAATACTGTTAACTAACTAAACTTCTATCTCTATATTTAATGTTTCTAAACTCAATTTTTTCTTTATTGAATAATTTATATATTTCATTAATATTATTTTTTATATGCTGAAATTTTTACCTAATGAAATCAATACTTTTAATGTATTAATTTATAATAAAAGAAGAGCTAAAATAAACTGATTTTAATATCAACCAATTTTTATGCTCTACTCTTATCTATCTAACCACTTGTTCATTTTATTATAGTATTATTCTTCGAAAGGATACTTAATTCCCCAATTATTTCTTAATTTATCCATTAATCTCATTATTATAAGTGTCTCTGAATGTGGCATTTCAATGCATTCTAATTCTCCATTCTTTATTGCCTTAATAGAAGCTTCCACCTCATATTCATATCCTGTTATTTGCTTTGGAGTCTTATATTCATCAATTAAATTTCCATCTAATGAATATATCTTTATCCCTTCACAATTATTGATATTCTCAACTTCAATATAACCTTTACTACCATATATAATTCCTCTTCTATCAGTACGTGACATCATGGTGCTATGAAGAATCGCCATTCTATTATTCTCATAATATAATGTTATACTATTTTGCGCATCCACGCCTGTATCAGTTTTTATTACAGTTGATGATATATCTTTTATGTTATTTCCAAAAACCATAGATGCAAAATTAAGCGTGTACACCCCTACATCAAGTAAAGACCCTCCCGCAAGATTTGGGTCAACAAGTCTTGGAACATTATTGATTCTATATCCTAAATTAGCTGTTAATGAGTGCAACTCACCTATTACATCACTCTCTAATATATCATCTAAAGTTTTTCTCATTGGCATATATCTAGTCCATATAGCTTCAGTAATAAATAGATTTTTTTCTTTTGCAATTTCAAATAATTCTTCTGCCTGCTTTTCATTTATAGTAAAAGCTTTTTCGCAAAGTACATGTTTTCCGTTATTCAAACAAAGCTTAGCATGTTCATAATGTAATGAATGTGGTGTTGCAATATATACAAGCTCTACTTCTGGATCTTTTATCATTTCCTCATAAGACCCATATGCTTTAATAACTCGAAATTCTTTTGCAAATTCCTGTGATTTCTTATAATCTCTTGATGCTATTGCATAATTTATAGCATTATCCATTTTACTTATTGTATAGGCCATTTGCCTTGCTATTGAGCCTGCACCTAATATTCCAATATTCATATAAATTTCCTCCATTTTATTTTCTTAAATATAAATTACTCTAGTTTAATATAAGTATTTTCATATATTAATCTATTTTTTCTACTCATTTACTCCAATAATATCTTGTAATTCCTCTTTACTTACAGCATGATGATTTCCACAATTATTTCCAAAATACATTCCGTTCTTAATAGGTGCAATTAAAAAGCCTGCTACTACACCTCCCAAAAAACAGGATATCCCTAATAATATCTTTTCATTTTTTTTCATAATAGATTTCCTCCGATGAAATATTTATAAATCTATTATACATTAATTAAATACATTCTTATCTATATTTCAAACGTCAGTTTATTTTATTTTTTTATTTATTTGTGACATAATAAAATTAATAAATACAATTTATGGAGATGATTTAATGAATACTAAAATAGAACAATTAACTCAAATTTTAAAAGAAAGTAAAAATATAGTATTCTTCGGTGGCGCTGGAGTAAGTACTGAATCTAATATTCCAGATTTCAGAAGTTCAAATGGATTATGGAATGAGAATCTTAAAATAAATTTCACTCCTGAACAACTTGTATCTCATACATTTTTTATGAAATATCCAGATGAATTTTTTAAATTCTATAAGGACAAATTAATATATCCTGAAGCTAGACCAAATACTGCTCATATGGCTTTGGCTAAACTTGAGGATATTGGTAAGCTTAAAGCTATTGTAACTCAAAATATTGACGGTTTACATCAGGCTGCTGGATCTAAAGTCGTTTATGAATTGCACGGATCTGTACTTAGAAATTACTGCATGAAGTGTCATGCATTTTATGATGAAAAATTTATTTTAGCATCTAAGGGAATACCTACATGTCCTAAATGTGGTGGAAAGGTTAAACCTGATGTAGTCCTTTATGAAGAAGGTTTAGATGAAGCTATTATACAAAATTCAGTTAAGGCTATCTCTCAAGCGGATACTCTAATAATAGGAGGCACTTCACTTGTTGTTTACCCTGCAGCAGGACTTATAAATTACTTTAGAGGAAATAATCTTGTTCTTATAAATAAAAGCACAACTTCTGCTGATAATAAGGCCGATTTAGTCATTCATGATTCTATTGGAAAGGTATTATATGAAGCTGTGAAGTCTTTGTAATTAATAAAATAATATTAATCTTTGTAGATAATAGCAACATAGCTATTATCTATTTTTATACATTTTTTTATAATATCAGAATATATTTATTAATATATCAATTAAAATTATAGGAGTTAGAATGTTAATACTATTTTTATTAATAATAATTCTTTTAAGCATAGGTGCTGGAATGTTTTACATTAATAAATATGAAAATACTATTTCTTCTCTACGCTTAGACTTAAGATTAACAAAAAAGCAATTGGACACATTAATTAATAAATCTAAAACATCTGATAAAAATTTTACAATAGAATTTTGTGATATTGATTATATTTATGGAACATTAGAAGATTCATCACACATATATATATATCCAGATTTAGCTTCACCATGTATATATATAAGTAATGAACTGTTAAAAGTTAATATAATCGAAAAAGCATCAGTAGAAAATAATATTTGGTATTATGTTCAATTACCTATTGATAGTAATATAAATTCTAAAGGCTGGGTCATAAGTTCTTCACTTTCTAATTTATATAACGAACCGTTATCTCCTACATATAATGATCAAGATAACATCGGATTAGATGAAAAAATTAATTCTTAATCATAAATTGTAATTAATATGTATAAATAAATTTAATATGGAAAGAATTTATAATGAAGTATTTAACTTCAATATTTAATCGCCTCTCCCCCATTTTTATTTATATACAATTGATAAACTGCCATAGTAAAAATGAATATGGCAGTTTTCTTTTTATGATATTTATTTTTTCAAATTAAAGAAAGAAGTTTTCTTATTTTTAAATCCATTCAAGTTTTAGTATACATGCTCTTTTTAAGATCCGAATTGCAGCATAGCTGCTCTTTTTATATGTGTATATTTTTATTCCTATAAACACATATTCCTATATTTTCGTATTCTTAAGAATATACATTCTTATATTCCTTTAATTAAATCATTATAAAGACTACTTCTACAAACTTATCTTTATAATATCATTCATTAATTAAGCATCTTCTTAATATATCTAGCGCAGTGATTGTCGCTTGATTCCTAACCTTAGATCTATTACCTTTAAAAATATGTTTTTCAACTTTCACTTTACCTTTTACATATACGCCTATATAAACTAAACCTACTGGTTTCTCTTCTGTTCCTCCACCTGGGCCAGCTATTCCAGTTGTAACTATACTTACATCAGTATTTGCTTTTTTAGCAATACCTATTGCCATTTCTCTTGCTGTCTCTTCACTTACTGCACCATACTTTTCTAATGTTTCATTTTTTACTCCGAGTCTTTTATGCTTAGCTTCATTTGAATATGTAACAGCACCTTCCATGAAAACTTCAGATATTCCCGGATAATTTATTAAAGTACTTGCTATCATTCCTCCAGTACAAGATTCAGCAGTAGATACAGTGTATTTATTTTCTATTAATAACTTTGCTACTACATCTTCTATAGATATATCTTCAGTTGCATATACATTCTCTCCAAGTCTATTTTTTATTTCTATCTCTAATGGTTCAATTAATTTTAATGCTGCTGCTTCATTTTCAGCTTTTGCTGTAATTCTAAGTATAACTCCTATCTCTTTTGCATATGGAGCAATGGTTGGATTACTCTGTGACTCCATTAAATCCTTAACTGTTTCTGCAACTGCACTTTCCCCTATTCCTAAAATCTTGATCATTTTTGAGATTATAACAGAATCAGATTTTGATTTAAGATATGGCTTAATATCTTCTTCAAACATAGGTTTCATTTCTTTTGGTGGCCCTGGTAATATAATCATTATTTTATTATTTTCTTCTATAATTACTCCTGGAGCTGTTCCATTATTATTTTTAATTGCAGTTGCTCCCTCCGGAATTAATGCTTGCTTTAAATTATTAGTTGTCATCTTCCTTTTTCTGAATTTAAAATATTCCTGTAAATTTTCCAATGATTCTTTATCTTCAAATAATCTTTTATTAAAATATTTTGCTGCCATTTCTTTTGTCAAATCATCATCCGTAGGTCCAAGACCACCTGTTGTTATAATAATATCACATCTGTTATATGCTTCCTTAAATGCATGTAGTATTCTTTCTTCATTATCGCCAACAACTTGTTGATAGTACATTTCAATACCTAATGCTGCTAATTCTTGTCCTAAAAATTGTGCATTTGAATTGACTATATCTCCTAATAATAATTCTGTTCCTATTGATATAATTTCTGCTCTCATAAAATAATTCTCCTTTCAAGATATATCATTTTTAGCATTCTATAAAAAATATACAACTTATCTAAATTAACCAAATATGAAAATTAAATATTCATTATGCCCTTATAAATGTGCAAAACCTATTCAATATATATTGAATAGGTTGAGTGCATCAAATATTAATTTCTTCTTATAGTCTATCCCCACCATAAAGCAGGGATAGGTTATATGAAAAATTTCTTCATCTCAAAGTTTTTACAAACAAATATCAAAATAAAAAAATCATATGTTTGTTAAAACCAAATAATAATATGTATGAGAAGAAAAAATTTAGTGCAAGAGAGCTTTATACTTATATAGTATGTATAAGCTCTCCTAATTATTCATAAAATATTTTATTTTTGATTTATTTATCTTGTGTTTCAAGTAACGCTAAAGCTACGGCACCTATTAAACCTGCATCTGTGCCAAGACCAGCTGGAACTATTTTAACTGATTCAGCCATTGATTTGAAGCATCTCTTATTTACAACTTTTCTTACTGTATCAAAAACTACATCTCCAGCTTTTGATACGCCACCACCAATAATTACATATTCTGGATCAAATATTGATACTGCGTTCGCAACCGCTATACCTAAATAGTTCATTGCATCATCAATTATATCTTTTGCAACTGGATCTCCTGCTGCTGCTTCAACGAAAACTTCATAAGAAGTGACATTTTCGTATTTTCTTAAAGATGTTTCAACTTTAGTTGATAATGCTTCATGAGCTCTTTTTGCAATAGCAGTTCCTGATGAAGTAGCTTCTACACATCCGACATTACCACAGTTACATCTTGGACCATGTGGAGCCACTGTCATATGTCCAATTTCTAAAGCATTTGAAGTATGTCCTCTATATACCTTTCCGTTTAATATAGCTCCTCCGCCTACACCTGTGCTTACAGTGAAGAATACTATATTTTCAGCACCCTTTCCAGCGCCAAACATAAATTCTCCAATAGCAGCTACATTGGCATCATTATCTAAAAATACAGGTACTCCAAATTTTTCACTTATAGGTTTAACTAAGTTGAAATTTTTAAATGGAAGATTAGGTGTAGTAATTATTATACCTTGTTTTGCATCTAGTGGACCTGGCGAACCGATTCCAATACCTTTTATATCTTCATAAGAAACAGCACTATCATTAACAACTTTTTCTATAGAATTAATTATTCTGTTTAAAACTGGCACTTCACCTTCATGCGCATCAGTTGGTATAGTTGTTTGATTGATTATCTTACCTTCAAGATCAGATAAAGCTGTGCTTATTTTTGTTCCCCCTAAGTCTACTCCCACAACATAATTTTTCATGGTCTTCTCTCCTTTATTTATATAAGTTTATTATAAAACCTTTACCATACAAATATTATACTATATTATGTTGTCATAAGAAAACTCTAATATAAATTTTAAGATATTATAATTTTAAAATATTATAATTTTCAAATATTTTTATTAGCAACTATATAATAATTACCTCTTTCATCATATTCTGTATGATGAATTATAAAATTGCTATCATTAAGCATGGAACTTATTACTCCAATATCATCTTCATTATCTTTAGCTATTCTTATCATAAAATTATCGTCTTTATCTATTATATTTAAATAGTCAAATATATCGCTATAATCACTCAACTCAATTTTTCCACCAATATCCATAGTATAATCTGACATCTAATTTCCTCCTATTAATAAAGCTAGTTTTATATCTCTATACTAGAATAGTATTCCTTTTTATGAATGATTTTATCCTCGCTTATAGATATGAAATTTTTATGTTTAAAAGAAAAATAAGGTAATAGATATAAAATATCTATTACCTTATTTTTTATTTAGATTTGCTTGCCTTAATTTCATCTATAATTTTATTTACTTCTATTTCTGGTATTTCTTCATATCTTAAAAATTCTTTTGAGAAGGAACCTCTGCCTTGAGTTAAAGATCTTAATTCAGTCGCATATTTTCTTATTTCTGCCAACGGAACTTCTGCTGTAACCTTCTGCTTATCCTCTTCTGGTTCCATTCCCATTACTCTTCCTCTCTTCTTATTTATATCTGCTATTACATCACCCATATAATCATTAGGAATAATTATATCTATTTTCATTATAGGTTCCAATAATATCGGTTTAGCCTGTTCTAATCCCTTCTTATATGCAATTGAAGCAGCCACCTTAAATGCCATTTCTGATGAATCAACTGAATGATATGATCCATCATGTAATGTTGCTCTTAATCCTATAACTGGGCATCCTGCTAATACTCCATGCTGCATACATTCCCTTAATCCTTTCTCAACTGCAGGTATAAAATTTCTTGGAACTGCACCTCCAACTACATTATCAACAAATTCTAATTCTTCTCCTCCATCATCTCTTGGTTCAAATTTAATTACTACATCTCCATATTGCCCATGTCCTCCAGATTGCTTCTTATGCTTTCCTTGAACATCAGAAAATCCTTTAATAGTTTCTTTATATGGAATCTTAGGTAAACTTAGAATAATATCAGTTCCAAACTTACTTTTAATCTTACTTGCTATTATATTAATATGAGTCTCTCCAAGTCCAGAAACTATTATTTCTGCATTATCAGCGTCTCTATCTACTTCAAATACTGGATCTTCCTCTTTTAACTTACTCAATGCTTGTGATATCTTTTCTTCATCTCCTTTTGCTTGTGGAATAGCAGCCATAGAATAAACTGTAGTTGGAAAATTCATCTTATCATATATAACTTTAAATTCTGGACTACATAAAGTATCACCTGTACTTGTATATTGCAATTTAGATATAGCTCCAATATCTCCTGCTATTATACTTTGAGTTGGGATTTGAGTTTTTCCCCTCATAAAACAAATATGTGATAACTTTTCAGTTTTATCTTTGTTAGTGTTAACAACAACCATATCATCACTCGCTTGTCCAGTTATGACTCTGAAAAACGAAATTTTACCAACAAATGGATCAGCTATTGTTTTAAATACTAATGCAGAAAATGATTTATCTTGCGTAAGATTTATAAATACTTCTTTATTGGTATTTAAATCTACTGCCTTTTGAGGAATTGCATATTCTGGTGATGGAAAACATTCAACAATATCTTCAATTAATGAATCTATACCAATTACCTTTAATGCACTACCACACATTACAGGTGCAATTTCTCCACTAGCACATCCCTTTATTAATCCTTTATAAATTTCTTCATCACTTAATATTCCTTCACTAAAGTATTTCTCAAGTAAATTTTCATCAGTTTCTGCTACAGCTTCCATTATCATGATCTTACAGTGTTGAACTTTCTCTTCTAATTCTTTTGGTATATCAATTATTTCTACTTCTCTTGTTTTAGTATTATATATTTTTGCTTTATTAGATATTACGTTTATTACACCCTTAAAATTTTCTTCTGTTCCAATAGGATATTGAATTGGAACAACACTTATACCAAACTTTTGATTTAATGAATCTAATACATTATCAAAACTTGCATTCTCTCTATCTAATTTATTTATAAAAATAGTTCTAGGCAGTTTAATCTTGTTACAATATTCCCATGCTCTTTCAGTTCCAGCCTTTATTCCTGAAACCCCACTTACTACTATCATACCAACATCTACTGCTCTCATACCTTGAATACATTCTCCATGAAAATCAGCATATCCTGGGATATCAATAATATTTATTTTAACATTATCTAATTCAACTGGTGCAATTGAAAGGGATATTGAAAATTGTCTTTTCTTCTCTTCTGGATCATAGTCTAAAACAGTATTACCTTCTTCAATCTTTCCAATCCTATCTGTAATTTTTGAATAATATAGAATACTTTCTGCAAGAGATGTTTTTCCAGTTCCATTGTGACCTATAAGCCCAATATTCCTTAAATTTTTAATACAATAATCTTTCATAAATTACGCCAAACCTTTAAGTAAGATAAATTCTTATAAGCTCTGGCTTCCACCTACCTTCCCCTAATATACTTTTCACATTTAAATCATATTTTATATATTATATGAGAAATTAAATCTGATAATTAATAATTCTACTTTTGTTATTGAATTCCTTTTCATTTTTCTTAATTTTCTGAAAATTTATTTATCGCAATCATATGTATGTTCTTATTCAAATATAATTATATTTTTAATTAAACAATATTATATATATATCCTATTCTTTATTGTAGTATATAAAAAAAAACATTATAATTTTATCTGTTAGTTGAGATGATAATATTAAATATAATTTTCATAATAGATTAGTGGAGGATATGAGATGAAAATATCAAAGAATTATATAAAAAGCATTAGCTTATGTTTTATTATATTGGCTATTTTAATTTTCACCTGGATATTATTTGTAAATCCTAAACTTGGTGTAGCTGATCAAGGTGATTTTGATAGAGTAATGAATGCAGTTGGTCTTTCTTTACTAGATTCAGATACCAACAATCCTGATTTTGTTAGATTCTATAAATATATAATTACAGAATATAAAATTAATTCAGTAAATAATATTTTTACAACTATAATTGGAACTAGTATGGGTGCTTTAATAACATTAATTTGCTTTATTTGTAAGCTATTTGGACAATATATCTTTAAAACTGAATATTTAGCTATAGCTTATTTTTTAATTTATTTATCTGCATTTTTAATAATACTTAAAGCAATAAATATAAAAAGCACCATTAAGTATATAATAACCGCTGCATTTACATTATTTATTTTCTTTGATGGCAATTATTTAGTTTGGTTTAATAGTTTATATGGAGAGCCAATGATGATAAGTACCTTAATTTTATTTATTGCTTCCATTTTATATTATTCATACTATAAATATTCCTTAAAAAGAGAAGATAAATTATTTTCTAAAATAGTATACATTTTTGTCTGTGCACTGCTATTTATAGGTTCTAAACTTCAAGTAACTATGTGCCTACCATTTATAGTTTTATTAATTGGTAAAATAGTATTGGACAATAAAAAACTTTTATCTAAAACCAATTTATTAATTACAATATTTTTATTTATATGCCTTATAGCTTATCCTATTGCAATTAATATGAGTAGCGGTAGTTTAAGCAAAGATACTCAGTATAATTCAGTATTCTACGGTGTATTAAATGGCTCAGATACACCTGAACAAGATTTAATTGATATGGGCCTTAATCCAGATATGGCTGTTGAAGCCGGAAAACATTCTTATTTACCAGCTGACCAATATGTTAAGTATGTTCCTAGAACTGAAATAACAGAAAAAGAATTTTATAGCAAGATGAGTAATGGTAAATTAGCTAAATTCTATTTAACTCATCCAAAACGATTAATAGAAGGAATGCAATATACCGCCAGTAAAGCATTTTATACAAGTACTGATCTAGGTAAGGCATCTCAAAGTTATAGTGAAAAAGAAATCACTAAATTTAGTAGATTTACTGGATGGTCATATATAAGAGAAAATTTATTACCAAAAAAATTATGGTTTATTATATCAATATACTTAATTATGTTTATCTATTCAGTTACAACATATATTAGAAATAAATTTAATCCAGATAAAAGAATTAAATCACTTTTACTTCTAACATTAATATTTATTAGCGGATTACAATTTCCTATGCCTTTTGTTGGAAACGGTCAGGCTGATACTGGAAAACAATTATATTTATTCAACTTTATTTTTGATATATTCTTCATATTAATCTTATTGTGTATTATTTTCAAAGCAATTGATTATATAAAAAATAAGATAATCAAAAAACAAACTACATTATAATAAGACATATAAAAAGCGATTAAGATGATTCTTTAAACTTAATCGCTTTTTGTATATATAATTTTAATAATTCATTTATTTCTGTATGATTACATGAATATTCCTGCACCAACTCCTAATGGAAGCTTTAATATAAACCATACTATTAATAATAAACTCCATCCAATTAAAAATACTATAGAATATGGAACCATAGTCGATATTAATGTACCTATTCCTGTATCTTCATCATATTTTTCTGCAAATGCTACTATTAAGGCGAAATAGCTCATAAGTGGTGAAATTATATTTGTAGTTGAGTCACCTATTCTGTATGCCATTTGAGTCAATTCCGGAGAGTATCCTACCCCCATTAACATAGGAACAAAAATTGGAGCCATTATTGCCCATTTAGCAGAAGCTGATCCCATAAATAAGTTTATGAAAGCAACAACTATTATAAACCCTAATAAAAGAGGTATACCTTTTATTCCAGTTGCTTCTAAGAAGTTTGCCCCCTTAACTGCTATTACTGTTCCCAATTTAGTATATCCGAAATATGCAACGAATTGTGCTGCAAAAAATACTAATACTATGTATGAACCCATTGTCGACATGCTCTTACCCATTAAGTTTATAACTTCTTTATCATTCTTAATAGTCCTATGTCCAATTCCATAAGCTATTCCAGGTATTAAGAACATAATTGCTATTATAACAACTATTGAATCCATAAATGGAGATTTTAATATTGCATGAGTCTCAGGATGTCTTAATATTCCGTTATAAGGTACCACTAAACATAAAATTCCTATCAATGTTACTAAGAAAGCTATGCCTGCAAATTTTAAGCCTCTTTTTTCTTCACTAGTAACCTTCATAAGTTCATCTTCAACATTTTCCTTATATTTTCCTAATCTAGGTTCAACTATTTTTTCAGTAACTATTGTCCCTAAAATTGTTATAAGCAATGTAGAAACCATTATGAAATACCAGTTACCTGTTATAGCAACTTCATAACCAGGATTAGCTAATGCTACTGCTTCTGTTGTAATTCCTCCAAGGAGAGCATCTGTTGGTCCAGGTATTAAGTTTGCACTAAATCCACCTGATACACCTGCAAACGCTGCTGCTATACCAGCTAATGGATGTCTTCCAAAACTCTTAAATATAACTGCACCTAATGGTATTAGTACTACATATCCGGCATCAGAAGCTATACTTGACATAACGCCAGCGAATACAACAACAACTGTTATAAATCTTTTAGGTGTGCTTGTTACTAATTTCTTCAACATAGCTGATATTAATCCACTACCTTCAGCAACCCCAACCCCTAATAAAGCAACTAAAACAGTACCTAGTGGAGCGAATCCAGTGAAGTTACTTATAGCACTTGTAAACATGTACCTAATTCCTTCTGGTGTTAATAAACTAACAACATTAACAGTTAAGTCTTTAAGCTCACCAGTTGCCACATCAATTCCTTGATAATTAACACCAATACCCAATTTATATGCGATATGAGAAACAACTGCTATTACTGCACATAAAATAACAAACAATGTAGTTGGATGTGGTAATACATTTCCAACATTCTCTACTACTCCAAGGATTCCCAATTTTTTCTTATCGTTTTTCATCTTTTCCTCCTTAGTTATATAAAATTAATTATTACATAAAAGTCGAATTTTATCCTTAATTTTATATTTATTAGTGTTATTATATAATTAAATTAAATTTTTTTCAATATTCATTTTCTAGTATTATCAGAATATTAGAAAAAAGAAGAGATAATTATAAAACATATAATTATCTCTTCTTTAAAAACATATTATATAGCATTTTCACAATTACTGCTGCAATTCCTCCAGCTGTGTCAATTAACACATCTCTAAAAGATCCTTGCCTACCTTGTACAAAAAGTTGATGAAATTCATCAGAACAAGCATATAAAAACACAAAAATCACCGTTATCAATATTGATCTTTTTTTGTTTAAATATAAATTCACTACATTGGTAACCAATATTGATAAAATCATATATTCAATAAAATGAGCACTTTTTCTTATAATAAAATTACTCAAATCACCAAATACTAAATTTAACGGTAAACCTAACTTATCTATCCCAAATATAATTGCCATGCTATATGAATCAGATATATTTGCTGGTTTGTGCGACATTATAGCTATAAAAATCATCCAACTAATCAATAAAGTCCAATAAAAAATTTTTCTTTTGTTTCTCATATCCTTTATCCTCATCATCTCTAGTTGGTCATATACTTATTTATATATGCCAATGATTCTTCTAACAATTCCTGTCCTTTTTCAAGTCCTTCTACTTTAATCTCAAGGTTACAGACTCTCTGATCTATTTGCTGCATTAAATGTTTTATATCATGTAGTAACTTCTCTTGATATGTTACCTGCATACCTTCATCGTCTATAAAGACTCTTTCTGGAGGTGCTCCACATTCAATACATTTTACATATAATCTATCTTTTTGAGGATCTTTAAAAAGCTTAAAAACATCATTATTGCAATTACTACAGGTAGATAGCATATTAAAATCATCTATTCCTAAGTCAAAAAGATAAATACTGCCACATTCCTTACACTTAGCTTTAACTTTCTCTTCTTCCATTGATATATAAAACTCATTTCCACTGCAACCATCTTTTTTGCATACAACCGTTCTCATCATCTCTAATCCCCCCTATATATTTAAACTAATTATTTTATTAATTGTCCTTTTTCTCTCTTTCTAGTATTTCTATTTTTATATCAATATCTTTAGTATCTCTTCCAGCGAGTAATAAATCTCTTTTTGTTAATTTTAGCGTCTTTATTTCTTCTTCCAAATAAGATATATCATTCATATCAATATCTCTCCATTCTAATTGTAATTTAAATATTCACAGGACAATATTGTAAAAAAATTACAATATAATTATATAATATAAATAATTTTCTGTATATATTTGTTTTCAATTAATTAATAAAAAGTCTAATATAACATTATAATATTATTCTAATAAAGTTATTCATTATATATTCTTATTAAATATATATAATTACATATTTATTTATTCTAACATTATTAAAATACTTTTAAATAAAAAAAATACAGACTATAGACTAACTATAATCTGTATAAATGGTGGAGATAAAGAGATTCGAACTCTTGACCCCCTGCGTGCAAGGCAGGTGCTCTCCCAACTGAGCTATACCCCCATAAATGGTGGACCTTCAGGGACTCGAACCCCGGACCTACCGGTTATGAGCCGGTTGCTCTAACCAACTGAGCTAAAGATCCTTACTTACCTAGCAACGTCCTACTCTCCCACACAGTCTCCCATGCAGTACCATCGGC
>ENA-OXEC01000259-OXEC01000259.1-human-gut-metagenome-genome-assembly--contig:-NODE-259-length-29325-cov-35.114_pt1 | contig 29325 bp, 25 predicted proteins | sample MGYA00249351_ERZ652235 | MGnify/ENA primary metagenome ERZ652235 (study PRJEB26925, sample SAMN05826906) | human gut metagenome | biome: ENVO:2100002; feature: ENVO:00000062; material: ENVO:00002003...
TTTATAATATTCTTAGGTGGATTAGATAAGAAAAAGTCTTATCTAAATGACATTGAGCAATTGCCTCATCTTCAAGTATTTCAGCATTACTTGGAATCACAGAACCAGCGATTTTTGGTGTTAATTTAAAGCTTAAATATCCATTTGTTTGTGCAATGGTTGCTTCAGGAATTAGTTGTGCAATTATTGGTAAGTTTAATGTTTTAGCTTCAGCAATGGGGGTTCCAGCTGGATTGCCAGGATTTATTGCTGTACCAGTTGCTAAATATATTCCATTTGGTATTGCAATGTTAACAAGTTTTGTTGTAAGTTTTGTTTTAACAATTATTGCATCAAGATATTTGGAAAAGAAAAATAAAGAGTTTTATAATGAAAAAAATTCTAATTAAATTAGAGGGGACTGAAGAAATCAAAGTTTTTCAAGAGCGGTTATTCTGAGAACTAAAAAGAGTCAATGAAACTAAAAAATTTCTGTTTCATTGACTCTTTTTCTTTAAATTTTATAAAATAATGGGGATTTCTACCTTAATAGTGTTAGCATTCTTTGAGGAATTCACTTTTTTGAAACTCTATTTGAGATTTTGGTATATCATTTTTTATGGTAATCGAATAAATTTTACTTTAGCTACAAGTTTTATATTATTTTAATCAGTAAATTCAATATTACCTTTTTCAGAGTATGCAGCATCACCGATAATTGTTTTGATATTAGCTTTTTGTAATTAATGATTTTAATTTCTCACTATCATTTTTTCACCAGTAGTAATAATTGCAGCCGTTGTTATTCTTTCTTGAGTCATTACAATATAAGCTTTATATCCAAAGAAAGATGAATCAGAATATTTATGATAAATTCTTGCATCTACATCGGGGCTAGCTTGAATATGATGTATATCATCTTCAAACTAACTTTATAAAAAGTTTGAATTATTTCAAAATATTATTTTTTATAAGTTCATCCTGGTATTTTATTAAGAATAAATTTATAGAATATTATTTTTATAATTTATCAAGGTATTTTAAAAACTAATTGATATATTAAATACAAAACAGATATGTAGAATATGGTTGCTGAGCAAAAGCTAGAATTTGAATTTAAGTTCTGGCTTTTTAAATGTATTTTGGTAATAAGAAAAAGCATTTGATAAATAGTTATAGATAATAGACTTTCATTGGCAATATATATTGCCAATTGTAAATTATTATTACCCCTTAGGTTTAAATATCATAGCAGCAAGAAAGCCAAAGATTATTGCAGCAGAAACTCCGCCACTTACTGTCTTTAACATTCCAGTAAATATTCCTATAAAGCCAGTCTCAGTTGCTTCTTTTATAGCTGCTGTCACAAGAGTATTTCCAAAACTACTTATAGGTATAAATGCACCTGCACCTGCAAATTTAACTAAAGGATCATATAGTCCAAATCCTCCGAGGATTGCTCCTATTACAACTAATGTACATGTTGTGTGTGCTGGAGTAATCTCTAAAATATCCATTATAAGTTGACCAATAACACATATCAGACCACCTATTATAAATGCAAAAATAAATTTTTCCATAACTTATAACACCTCTTTTTACATTTCTATAGAAACAGCATGAGCAATACAAGGTATGCTTTCTTTTTGCTGAAAAGATATAGGAGACATTAATGCTCCTGTTGCAACAATAAGCATTTTCTTTAATTCACCTTTTCGCATACGATTAAGCAAATGTCCATAAGTTACAGTAGCAGAGCATCCACATCCGCTGCCACCAGCAAAGCTTGGTTGTTCTTTCTTATATATTAATAGTCCACAGTCAGTAAATATGTCTATGGGCATATTTATTCCATGCTTTTCAAATAAAGCATTGGCAATTTCATGACCAACTTTTCCTAAATCACCTGTAGCAATAAGATCATAATAAGAAGCATCAATATTTAAATCTCTAAAATGAGCTTCTATTGTATCTACAGCTGCTGGAGCCATGGCAGCACCAACATTATAAGGATCAGAAATACCCATATCTACAACTCTTCCTATAGTGGCAGAAGTTACTTTAGGACCATCACCATTTGGACCAAGGATGCAGGCACCAGCTCCTGTTACTGTCCATTGAGCTGTAGGTGGTCTTTGTACTCCATACTCTGTAGGATATCTAAATTGTTTCTCAGCTGCCGCATTATGACTGCTTGCGGCAGCTACAACATATTTTGCAGAATTACTATCTATTAATTGGGCTGCCAATGATAAACCTTCCATAGAACTAGAGCAGGCTCCAAATATTCCTAAATAAGGAACTCCTAAAGTTCTGGCAGCAAAACTGCTGGAAATAATTTGATTCATTAAATCTCCACTTAAAAAAAAGTTAATATCGTCTTTTCTTAAATTTGATTTTTGGAGTGCTCTTTGACAGGCATGCTCAAGCATAGTTTTTTCAGCTTTTTCATAACTATCCTGCCCAAACCATAAATCTTCACCAATTATATCAAAGTCATTAGCTAAAGCACCATTGCCTTCAAATGGTCCACCAACAGCTGCAGAAGCTAATATTGTAGGATTAGAATTAAAAATCCAAGATTGATGTCCTTTCAGCATTTACATCGCTCCTAACCAAGTTATTGTCATTTTTATTGTAGCAATTATAAAAGATGCAAAAACTCCATAAACAACAATTGCACCTGCAAGGCTGAACATGTTTCCAGCTACCCCAAGTACAAATCCTTCACTTTTATGCTCAATTGAAGCAGAAGCTATAGAATTAGCAAAGCCTGTGATAGGAACTGCAGTCCCGCATCCTGCCCATTGACTCAAATGATCAAAAATTCCAAGACCAGTAAATAAAGCGGCGAAAAATATTAAAACAACTAAAGTTGGAGATACTGAAGTTTTTTCATCAAAGCTAAAATAGTTCATACAAATCCATTGTATTATTTGACCGATTGTACATATTGTACCTCCAACAAGAAATGCTCTTATACAATTCTTAAAAATAGGCCTTTTAGGTTCTATTTTATTTACTAATTTATCATATTCCTGCTGAGTGGCAGTCATTTTTTTCTTTTTCATATTTGACATATATTCACCTTCTAACGTAATAAGTATGGCTCTAATTTTTTTATTATCTCTTCTAATTTTTCAGCATTTTTTGAGTACATAGTTTTTGTATCTTTATCGTCACAATCTAAAGAAAATGAAATAAAATCTGCTTGAGTTTTCTTTATGCTAGCATATAGCATTTCTTTAACTTGTGTTTTTGGCACCTGTATCATGTCGTCAAAAAGATCCACATATAAATCACCAGAAGAATCTACTTGACCAAGAAAAACATTTTCAAGTGTGACACCTTTTATTTCTAATTGAGTTTTAAGCCAATCATGATTTAATCCGGCATTAGTAAGACCCTCATTTAATATATTCCCATCTAAAATTACTGCTTGTGGTTCAGCCTTAGATGCTACTTGTTTTCCTAAATCATAGGAAGTTACTGGCTTTTTATCAGCTTTTAAGCTAACATTAATTTCTCCATTTGTTTCCATTACAGCAAACTCTACATCAGCTAAGTTAAATGCTTTTTTTGAACGCATTTCTTGTAAAAACTCCTCGCCTGTAATTCTTTCTTTAGATAAGTTATCTTCCATTATCTTGCCATTTTTTATTAAAACTCTTTCTTTGCCATTTATTAGATTGTAGATTACTTTGCTTTTCATAGAAGCATAATCTAAAATAAGAGGCATAAGAGCCCAAACAGCCAATGTAATTAATCCAAAATAAATATTAGGAACTATATTTAAAGATATTAGAGAAATTATAATTGCAATGACTGCATAAGAAATGAAGTCAAATGGAGTAGCTCTTGATAAGGTTTTTTTCTTTATATATTTTGTTATAATTAAAGTTAAAAAAAATAAAACGATTGAATTAAATAATATTATTAACCAAGTATTCATATGTCACCTCACTTAGTTGCCTTTGTATTGGGGTTCCTCAAACTCCATAAATCCTATTCTCTTTTCTAAATCAGCTTTGATTTTATGTATTTCTTTAGATGCTTCATTGTAAATTCTCTTAGCGTCTTTATCACGTTCTTGTAATGAATACATTTCTAAAGTTGCTTCAGCTCCTTTTAGTGTAGCTAATGTTTCTTTAACTTTTGAAATAGCAGTCATAAAAAAGTCTCCTTTATAGTTTAAATTGCTTACTAACTTACTTTAACCAGTAATATTAGTTTTAATTCATATAACAATGTAAATATTTATTTAAAATGTTAAAGAAAATTTCCAAGGATATGTAGGATAAGAAGAGTTAAGGTTTATTATACTTATTAATAGAAATTATATACACTAAATTAAATAAATATAGGATATATTTATTTAAGGAAGATATTTCATTATGATAAGTTGAATATTTAAATTGATTATGAACAAAAATATAGTTGCAATAAAAAATAGATTTACATTGAAGGAGGGATTTTTATGCCAACAGGAACTAAACTAGAGACAGCATTAGCTAGTGCAAAAGGATTAGCTGCAGATATGAAGACATTTTCTTTAGATACAGATAATCAAGAAGCAAAACAAATGTTTGATCAACTTGCAACTACAATGGATAGTGTAGAACAACAAATTCAATCAAGACTAGACTTTGTAAAGCAAGAAGAACCTCAATATAATAATTAATATTATTGAGTTAACTTTGAGAAGATAAAAATAAACCTTGTTTTAATAGATATAGTATTACTTTATAATATGATGTCTATTGAAATGAGGTTATTATTTTTCAACTAATTAATATTTATAATTATTTCTATGAATAATATATAATAAGATTTGAAATTATTTCTGAATTTTGAATGTATAAAAGAATATATAAATATGGATAAGTTATTTAAAAAATATTGCAATAGACTAATGCATAGTTCCTAAAGAATAAAAAATAAATTATATGCGCCTGGCCTTTTCTTCGGCAAGCTCAGAAAATCCAGAGTGCGCTGAAAAAAATCGACGGCTTAAAGGACTACGTTTTATAAAAGCTATTGTATTCTATTGGATTTGCATTTTTATAGAAAACTATATCATAGTCGCCTTGGCGATTTTTTTATGTTCTAAGAAGCTGTTGTCATATATGAGAATTTTCTAAGAAATAGCTGTGTAGAAAAGTATCTAATATTTATATTTTATGAATTTATAAATAAGTGACTAAATAATATGACTTATATTATTTATAATAAGTGAAACACCAGAGAGCATAAGAAGCATGATAACAACTTTTTTTATGACTGTTTCACTTGTTTTATTAGATAATACACTGCCAATATATAATCCAATAGCCATAAAAGGAATAAGCAATAATGCAGCTTTTAATATGGTTAGATTTATAATTCCTGTTAATATATACAAAATGATTCTAAATGTATTTTCAATCAAGAAAACAATGCACAAATTACCTTTAAACTCATTTTGATTGTCAGTAGTTCTGCTTACGTATGCAGCAAGAAATGCACCAATGCCAAATAATCCACAAAGAATGCCGGATATTATTCCTATTATTGTTAGTACAATTTTGGAGCTTTTATTTTTTTCTTTTTGCCTTTCTCTTAAAAACATTTCTAATGATATAGTAACTATCGATAGACCAAAAAATATTTTTAGAAATTGAGTGTTTACCGTTTTTAAAAATATAGCCCCGGGAATTATTCCTGCTATAACCAAAAGTGATAATGGAAGCCATATTCTTTTTGAAAGACATTTTCGTTGTTTATAAGCAATAAATATATTTGATGGATATCCAAGTAAAAGTTCAGTGGGAGTTATATTAATATTGTTAGCTGTAAAGCTCATAATTGAACTAAAAACTAATGTGTTTGCAAAACCACACATACCTTTAATGATGTAAGCAGTTATTGTGGCTATAATAGCAATTATTATCATTAAAATTCCTTCTTCCATAATTATAATACTATTAAATAACATGCATGTCTAATAGGAACGTTGTACTATAATATGATTATAATGTGGTATACTAATCAAAACAATAAAGATATTACTATATTTTATAATTATATTGAGGTTTATTATGCAGATAAAAATTAATGAGGATAAAAAATACTTGACTTGGAGTTAACTTCAAGTGCTACACTGAGTTAGAAGTTGATTATAAGAGTGAAGGAAGTGTACTAGAATGTTAAATATTTTGAACAAAATCAATGGACCAAAAGATTTAAAAAGTCTTACAGGTAATGAATTAACAGAATTATCTAATGAGATAAGAGAGGTTTTAATAAAAAAAGTAAGTACAACAGGAGGACATTTTGGACCAAACTTAGGAATGGTTGAAGCAACAGTTGCTCTTCATTATGTATTTAATTCACCAGTAGATAAAATAGTATATGATGTATCTCATCAATCATATCCACATAAAATTTTAACTGGAAGAAAAAATGCATTTATAAATCCGGATGAATATAAAACTGTTACTGGATATACTGAACCTAATGAAAGTGAACATGATTTCTTTACTGTAGGGCATACATCCACTTCAGTTAGTTTAGCATGTGGACTTGCTAAAGCTAGAGATGTAAAAGGTGGAAATGAAAATATTATAGCTGTTATAGGTGATGGTTCTTTAAGCGGCGGAGAAGCTTATGAAGGTTTAAATAATGCATCAGCATCTGGAAAGAACATAATAATAGTTGTAAATGATAATGATATGTCTATAGCAGAAAACTACGGAGGACTTTATCAAAATTTAGCACTGCTTCGTGAAACTAATGGTACGGCTTCAAATAACTTTTTTAAAGCATTAGGATTTGATTATTATTATGTTAATGATGGAAATAATATTGAGTCTCTTGTAGAAGCATTTTCAAAAGTTAAAGATATAGATCATCCAGTTATTGTTCATATTAAAACAATAAAAGGTAAAGGGTACAAGGATGCAGAAGTGAATAAGGAAGCTTTCCACTGGGTTATGCCTTTTGATTTAGAAACAAAAGAACCTTTAATAAAATTTGATAACAAAGATACTTATGGAAGTATAACTGAAAAGTTTTTAATGGAAAAAGCAAAAGAAGACAAGAAAGTGGTAGCAATTACAGCAGCAACGCCAGGAGTAGTTAATTTACTTTCATTTAGAGAAGAATTTAAAGATCAATATATTGATGTAGGAATAGCTGAAGAACATGCAGTGGCTCTTGCATCTGGAATAGCATCACAAGGTGGAAAGCCAGTAGTAGGATTTATGAGTTCATTTATACAAAGAACTTATGATCAATTATCACAAGATTTAGCTATAAATAATAATCCAGCTCTTATTATGGTTTATAGTGGAGGAATATCAGGGGGAGATGTTACTCACCTTGGAATATTTGATATACCATTAATATGTAATATACCTAACATAGTTTATCTTGCACCAACAAATAAAGAAGAATATCTTGCAATGATGGAATGGGGAATAGAACAAGGAAGCTGCCCAGTTGCTATACGTGTTCCAAATACAGAACTAATATCAACAGGAATTGAAGTTAAACCAGACTTTAGTAATATAAATACATATGAAAAAGTTGAAGAAGGAAAAGATGTAGCAATCATAGGGCTTGGAAGTTTCTATCATTTAGGAAAGAGGGTAAAGGAAAAATTAAAGAAAGAAACAGGAATAAATGCTACATTAATTAATCCTAGATTTATAAGCGGAATAGATAAAAACTTATTAGCAAGCTTATTAGAAGATCATAAATTAGTTATAACTTTAGAAGATGGAGTACTTGATGGAGGATTTGGTGAAAAGATTTCAAGATTCTATGGTGATAAAGACATGAAGGTATTAAATTTTGGAGCACAAAAAGAATTTACTGATAAAGTTCCACTAGATGAATTATATGAAAGATATCATTTAACAGAAGAATTGATAGTGTCTGATATTAAGAAGATTATTAAATAAATTACGTAGAATCAGAGTTTAGTGGATAACAACCAAAATTCAATATATGATATGCTTGTATTGTAGGAAAATTTGAGTTAAAAATTCTACAGACAGAGGCTGTGCCCAAAAATGTTTGCTCCAACAACAAGTGTTGGACAAACAATTTTGGAACAGCCTCTGTCTAAAAATTTAATAACTCAAATTTTCAATACAATACTACGCATAAGCAGAGAACCAAAATCTTTGGTTTGGTGTGAATCGCTGACCCAGCGAATGAATATGAGTCGGGTATTCATATATTGAATTTCTTTGTTTTCTTTAAACTCATAATTAATGCTATTTATGGTTTTTAGTATATATTATACCTAAAAATACTGATTTCAGTAAGTATGTAGAAATTATTTTTTAGTTACATACTACAATAAATAAGTAAATTCTTAAGTAGAGAACCCCAATATGTGATTTGGTGTGAATCTCTTATACCTACGAATGTATATGAGTAGATATTTCTTTAAAAAATTCCTTCTACCACGTATAAAATAAAAAAGCTTGCAATTAGATATTATTAATGTTATAATTATAACATATTAAGTTAAAAGATTTTTTTAGTTGTAGATTTCTCCTGATTAGAGAATTATATTAATTAATATTGATCTTTAATAAATAAGGAGGAATTTATTATGACAGATAAGACATTAGTATGTAAAGATTGTAACGAAGAATTTATTTTCAGTGTAGGAGAACAAGAATTCTACAAAGAAAAAGGTTTTGATAATGAACCAGTTAGATGTCCAGCTTGTAGAAGAGCAAGAAAAGATCAAAATAATAGAAATAGAAGATAATTTTTGAACTTTAGAGTTGTGAGTTTTATCACAACTTTCTTTAGTTAGCAAATAAGAAAAACGGTGAATGAAATGTATTAAGAATGTAAGTGTTTTATAGAAATAAATATATGAAATACAGGGTTCATTAGTAGTTTATCCCTAAAAGCTACTTTCCATATAAATAATGAGGAGACAACTATTAATTTAGTTATCTCCTTTTTTATATCTTTTTTATGTCTAGAAAAAATTAGGGAATATTAATGATGAGCCAAAAATTTGTTTTAAGCCTTTTTATCCGAGCTTAGAAACTGTCTCAGTTTATTTTTACTAAACTTGCCAAGGTTCTTGGTGGATATTAATATGCTATGCTCTAATAAACAATTTATCGGAAACTAAATATTATATTTATTTTCATTATTCTTTTCTCAAAATATCTAAGGTATGTGCGCTTGCACCCAGCAAATCTTGTCTTTCACAGGTTGAAAGATGATAATCAATAAAAATCTTAAAAGTATCTTCATCCATAGAATTCAAAACAGGTCTCATATAATTAGCGGGTCCATCTGCTGCAATTAGCTTTATCCTTTGGAGTTTTACTTTATCATTTAACTTATTAATATCTTCAATCCTTACATAATCATATAAATCTTCTGGTTCTGATATAACGTGAAAACCCTCATTGACTTTACCATTTTCAATAGATTCACGAATATGATTTTCTTTAAAACCATATGTTAATATACTATATTCATTCATACAATATGCTACTAGTATAACACCACCTGATTTAGTTACTCTCTTTGCTTCTTGTAGCGCTTTTACTTTGTCCTCAAATTTATACAAATGATACATTGGTCCAAACACCAATGTTATGTCAAAAGTATTTTCTTGAAATCTTGATAAATCTAATGCTGTCCCCTGCATTGCTTTTACTGTACTTCCTTTTGATTTTAGAATACCTAGGTTGTGCTTTACAAGCTCAATAGCAGTAACATCATATCCTTCATTAGCTAGTTGTACAGAATATCTACCAGTCCCTGCACCAACATCTAAGATTTTTGCATTTTCCTTATCTTTTAGATATTCATGAATATACTTCATGGAAGTAATATATTCAACTTGTCCATGTCTTCTTGTTAATCTTTTATCTTCACAAAATTTATTGTAGTATTTTTCTAATTCTATTGTCATCTTTTTATGTTCTCCATTTATTATTAAGATAGAAATTATTGAATAAGAATAAAAAATCGTTTTTTTGTATGGTTAAAGCTCTCATGGTATTCACTTTACATAGCAAAGCAAGACCTCTCTGCACTTTGTATTGATTTTTTCTATTCAACATTAATTACTCTAAACCATAAAACCATATAAATCAAGTGTGAAAATATGCTACCAAATAAAAATATATACATGCCAAAAATGTATTAAATGTTGAAGGAAATACATATAGAGAGATAAATGGAGTATTTATTAAAAAGATGTATATTTATGATTATTTTTATAATATGACAAATTATAGTATTAATTATATAATATAAAGATACTAAAAGATCATTTGTAAGAAAGGTTTGAAAGAATAATGAAAAGGATAAATGAAGTTTTTAGTGACTATGAAGCGGGATTTACCATAAGCAATGCAATTGTAGATGGAGTTGTTTTAAAGAAAAAAAGCAAGATTTTAGAGCTGAAGATTACTTCTGATAAATATATTGAATTTAGTGAAATTGAAGGACTTAATAATTTTATTAAAGAGAGATTTGTCCTAAATGATTCTAAGATAACCATTATGTATACAGATGAAGTAAAGCAGAAACCAATAGAAGAAACTTTTGAAAATATAATGACTAGGTTTGGTGATAAGCATCCTTTATTAAAAGCAGCATTAAATAGCTGTGAATATGAAATAAAAGATAATAAAATAAATTTTAATTTTAAGATTGTTGTATCACATATGCTTAAGGAATTAAATTATGACAAGGAAATTCAAGATGTTTTAAGAAATATGTATGGAAAATCATATACAATAAACTTTATTGATGATATAACAGATGAAGAGTTATTTAAATTAAATGAAGAAGAGCATAAAAAGAGAATGGCTGTTATCAAAAATGAACTTAAATCTGATGCATCATACCCAAAAACTCCGCAATCAAAGCCAGTTGAGAAGATTATGGGAAATCCTTATTCTAAAAGTGGTTCATTTAACCAAGGTGATTCAAAAGGTGAATCAAAAAAAGAAGATAAAGGCAAAAAGGATAATCCATTTTTAATATTAGGAAGAAGTGCAAATATTAAAGAGCCAGTTATTAAAATTACTGATATTTCACCATATGAAGGAACGGTTGCTGTAGAGGGAGAAATTTCAAACATGGAAACAAAAGAACTTAGAAGTGGAAAGATTCTAGTTTCTTTTGATTTATATGACAATTCAAGTTCTATAAGTTGCAAGTCCTTCCTTAAGCCAGAGAAAAGTGATGAAGTTTTATCAAGACTTAAAAAAGCTAAAGGTGTAAGACTTTTTGGCAACTCTGGATATAGCAAATTTTCAGGGGAAATTGAGATTATTGCTAATATCATAATTGAGACAAATGGATTAAAGAAAACCGTAAGAAAAGATAACTCAGAAGTTAAGAGAGTAGAACTTCACATGCATACAAAAATGAGCACAATGGATGCTATGACAAGTGCTACAGATTTAATTAAAAGAGCTATGAGCTGGGGCATGAAATCTATAGCTATAACAGATCACGGTGTTGTGCAGGCATTTCCTGAGGCACATAAATTGCTTGGAAGAGATAATAAAGATATGAAAATAATATATGGAGTAGAAGCTTATTTAGCACCAGATAAAAAGCCAGCTGTAACCAACATAAAGGGGCAGAGCATTGATACAACATATTGTGTGCTAGACCTTGAAACTACAGGTTTTTCTCCAAAGCTTGAGAAAATTACCGAAATAGGAATAATGAAAATTCAAGATGGAAAAGTAATTGATAAGTTTAGTACTTTTGTAAATCCTGAAAAGTCTATTCCTCAAAGAGTAGTTGAAGTTACTAACATAACTGATGATATGGTAAGGAATGCAGAAACAATAGATAAGGTATTCCCTAAAATGCTTGATTTTATTAAAGATACTGTTTTGGTTGCTCATAATGCGGACTTTGATATTGGATTTTTAAAGCATTATGCAAAAGTTTTAGGGCATGATTTTGATTTCACATATTTAGATACATTGACTTTAGCGCATGATTTATTTCCTGATTATAAAACTTATAAATTAGGAAGAATAGCTAAAAATCTTGGCATAAAGGTAGAGGTTGCACATAGAGCATTAGATGATGTTGATACTACTGTTAAGGTATTTAATGTGATGATTGACATGTTAAAGGAAAGAGGAGCATTAACCCTTGAAGATATAGAAGAATATGCTTCAGATGAAGAATCTAAAAAAGTAGCATATAAAAAACTTAGAACTCATCATGCAATAATACTTGCAAAGAATTATACTGGATTAAAAAATTTATATAAGCTTGTATCATTTTCACATTTAGATTATTTCTACAAAAAACCACGTATATTAAAAAGTATGTATAAGAAATATTCTGAAGGTTTAATACTTGGAAGTGCATGCAGTGAAGGAGAACTTTATCAATCCATATTACTTGGAAAATCTGATGAGGAAATCGAAAATATAGCAAAAGATTATGATTATTTAGAAATTCAGCCTCTTGGCAATGATGATTATTTAATAAGAAATGGGAATGTGCCAGATAAGGAATATTTAAAAGAAATAAATAAACAAATAATAAGACTTGGAGAAAAACTTAATAAGCCTGTAGTGGCAACAGGGGATGTTCATTTTATGGATCCAGAAGATGAAATCTACAGGCGTATATTAGAAGCCGGTCAGGGATTTAAAGATGCAGATAATCAAGCACCATTATATTTAAGAACAACAGAAGAGATGCTTGAAGAGTTCTCATATCTTGGAGAAGAAAAAGCATATGAAGTTGTTGTAACAAACACAAACAAAATATCAGATATGTGTGAACAAATAAGTCCAATTTCACCAGAAAAATGTCCACCGCATATAGATGGATGTGAGCAGACAATAAAGGATATTGCTTATGGAAAGGCACATGAACTATATGGTGATCCGCTTCCAAAGATTGTTCAGGATAGACTTGATAGAGAATTAGATTCTATTATAAAAAATGGATTCTCGGTAATGTATATTATTGCACAGAAGCTTGTGTGGAAATCAAATGAAGATGGATATCTTGTGGGATCAAGAGGATCTGTTGGTTCGTCTGTTGTTGCATATATGACAGGTATAACAGAAGTTAATGCTCTTCCAGTGCATTATAGATGTCCAAAATGTAAGTATTCAGATTTTACGGATTATGGATATAAAAATGGATTTGATTTACCTGATAAAGTCTGCCCACAGTGTGGAGAAAATCTAGATAAAGACGGAATGGATATTCCATTTGAAACCTTCCTTGGGTTTAATGGAGATAAAGAACCAGATATAGATTTAAACTTCTCAGGAGAATATCAAGCAAAGGCACATAAATATACAGAAGTTATATTTGGTAAAGGTACAACATTTAAAGCTGGAACAATAGGTACTGTAGCTGAAAAAACAGCATTTGGATATGTAAAAAAATATTTTGAAGAAAGAAATAAAACTGCTAATAAAGCTGAAATAACAAGAATATCAAAAGGATGTACAGGAATAAAGAGAACAACAGGGCAGCATCCAGGAGGAATAATAGTTGTTCCAAAAGGAAGAGAAATATATGAATTTTGTCCAGTTCAGCATCCAGCAGATGATCCTGAGTCAGATATTATAACAACACATTTTGATTATCACTCTATTGATCAGAATCTTTTGAAACTCGATATACTTGGCCATGATGATCCTACGGTAATAAGAATGCTTCAAGATATTACAGGAGTTGATCCACAAAAGATACATCTTGATGATAAGGAAACAATGTCACTATTTTCATCAACAAAAGCTCTTGGAGTGACACCAGAACAGATAAATTCAAAAGTTGGGACTTTTGGAATACCTGAGTTTGGAACTAAGTTTGTTCGAGGAATGCTTTTAGATACACTTCCTACAACATTTTCGGATTTATTATGTATATCAGGATTATCTCATGGTACTGATGTATGGCTTGGAAATGCTAAGGATTTAATTGATTCAGGAGTAATAACAAGTATCAGTGATGCAGTATGTTGTAGAGATGATATTATGGTTTATTTAATTAAAAAAGGACTTCCACCAAATACTGCTTTTAAAATAATGGAGCTTGTTCGTAAAGGTAAAGCATTAAAAGATCCAGAAAAATGGGCAGAATATGAAGCGCTAATGAGAGAACATGATGTACCTGAATGGTATATAGATTCATGTAAAAAGATAAAATACATGTTCCCTAAGGCCCATGCAGCAGCTTATGTTATGATGGCTTTTAGAATTGCCTGGTTTAAGGTTCATATACCAAAGGCATATTATGCAGCTTATTTTTCAATAAGAGCAAAAGCATTTGATGCAGAATTTATGATTTTTGGAAAAGAAAAAGTTAAAGAAAAAATGAAGGAAATCAGCCTGCAGGGAAATGATGCTGCACCAAAAGATAAGGATATGTATGATGATTTAGAGATAGTTTTAGAAATGTATGAAAGAGGCTTTAAGTTCTTGCCAATTGATTTATATAAATCAGATGCAACTAAATTTAAGGTAGAAGAGGATGGATTAAGACCACCAATAAATAGTATATCTGGTATGGGGAATGTGGCAGCAGAATCTATATATAATGCTGTTCGTGAAGATACTCCTATAAGTTCAATAGATAATTTGAAAAAGAGAGCTAAAATAGGAAACTCAGCTACAGATTTACTTAGAAAATTTGGATGTTTAAATGATCTTTCAGAAAGTGATCAAGTAAGCTTTTTTGATATGGCGTAACCACTTTTATAGAAGGTAATAACATTTTAATTGAGTTTATAAATTAAGAACTGTAATTTTAATTATCTATAAGAATAGAAGAAATACTAAGCAATCATATTAAATTATGATTACTTAGTATTTTTTATTCTTTAGGAAATTATATTGCAGAATAGCCTGTGGACAACTAATGTTGGATTAGATTTTAAAAATAATATATAGTACCTAAAGAATAAAAAATAAATTATATGCGCCTGGCCTTTTCGCAGGCTCGCTTAGAAAATCCGGAATGTGCTGAAAAAAATCGACGGCTTAAAAGATTACCTTTAATAAAAGATATTGTATTATATTGGATTTGTGGTTTATGGAGTATTACATCATAGTCGCCTTGGCGATTTTTTTACTGATACAGCTTTAAGCATTAATAGATGATTAGAAGGAATGTGAGCTTCAAAGAATTTCCGGATATATTTAAATGCTAGTTGTTGATAATAAATATTACTAATGAGCTTCAGCCAGTATATGATTTTATGAAGAAAAGACTCATGAAAAGCTTATGAAACTACATTAAAAGTCATTGATGATAATGGTAGGGATAGTAAATCTAAAAAATCTCCCAAATGAATATATAATGCTTTTATTAGATTCTGTTTTTTTAGTTAAAATCCTAATATTTTGTTGTATTAGGATTTCTTTTTTTAGTAAGTTAGAAAATTAAAATATAGGCTATAAAAATATAAGTTATAACTGTATTTAAATGCCAATATGAAGTATTCATATAGCTAAGCAATATAATTAGGTACCTAAATAAATTATTGACATTAGAAAATTCGTCAATTATAATCAAATTGTTAGGTACCTAATCAATTATAAATAAGTAACCCAAATAGGAGGAATTTAATATGTCAGATACAATTTCAAATAATTTATATAATGCGCTGCAGCGTCTAAATAGACAGATGCACAGAAGTAGACATCGTATAATGCCACCAATAGAAGGCCTTAACAGAGGACAGATCAGGTTATTATTTTTGATTTCAAAAAATGATGGAATAATACAACGTGACTTAGCAGAGATGATGGATATTCGTCCATCATCTTTAACAGAAATGTTGAGCAATTTAGAAGAACATTCATTTATCATACGAAAGAGTGATGAGAAAGATCGCAGAGTGATGCATGTTTATCTTACTGATGCTGGTAGAAATGCCATTGATGGATTTAACCAGGTTAATGATAAATTATCAGCTTCAATTTTTAACTGCCTTACAACAGAAGAAACTGAAAAAATGTTGGATATGATTAATAAAATTAATGAAAATCTTGAGATGATAAATGGAACTGATACATTTGGAGATTGCGAAAAAAATATGCACCATCACCATTGTCATGGTCACAAAGATCATCATAAGCATTTGATTGAAGATTAGTAAGGATTATCAAATAAGAACTACAGATGATACTAGAATAACTTCTAGTATTTTTCTGTTATTAAAGAAAAATCATCACAATACCTATTTTTATATTTGAAAACAGTTTAGAAAGGAATGAAAGAGATTATGATTAAATTATTGCTAAGATTTTTAAAAGGATCAGCAATTATTTGTGCAATAATAGCACCTATAATGATGATTTTAGAAGTTTCTATGGATTTGCTTCAGCCAACACTATTAGCAAATATTATAGATATAGGACTTGTAAATAATGATACAACTTACATTTTAACTGTAGGCAAAAAAATGATTATTGTAGCTATACTTGGACTAATAGGTGGATCAGGATGTTCAGTATTTACTTATATAGCATCTATGAAGCTCGGTCAAAATTTAAGAACAGGATTATTTAATAAAATTCAAACCTTATCATATGCAGATATAGATCATTTAAAACCTTCATCATTAATAACGAGATTAACCAATGATGTAATGCAAATTCAGAATATGGTGACAATGCTCTTGAGAGGAATGATAAGATCACCACTGCTATGTATTGGTGGGCTTATAATGTCTTATATTCTTAGTCCAATGCTTTCTATAATATTTTTAATAGTAATTCCGATTATATTAATTTCAGTTGTTATAGTAATGAAAAAATCATTTCCATTATTCTTGGCTGTTCAGCAAAAAATAGATAATATTAATGTGGTTATGCGTGAAAATATTTTAGGAGTGCAAGTAATTAAAGTTTTTAATATAGTAAACAAACAGTTTAACAGGTTTAATGATGCAAATAATGGTTTAAATAGTGAGAGTATAAAGGCTCAAAATATAAATATGATGCTTTGGCCTATTGTAAGCTTAGTAATGAATTTTGCTGTAATAAGTGTATTGTGGTTTGGCGGTATAATGGTAAACAGAGGCTTAATACAATTAGGTATCATTATGGCTTTTATAAACTATATAATTCAAATAATGAATGCTTTGATTATGGCGGTAAGTATTGTAATAAATATTTCACGTGCAAAGGCATCAGCAGATAGAATTAATGAGATATTTGATATAGTTCCAGCTATAAATAATAATGATGGAACAATTAAGCCAGAAAAATATGATGTTGAATTTAAAAATGTAAGCTTTAAATATAACGAAGATAGTGATTATGTTTTAAAAAATATAAGTTTTCAAGTTAAAGAAGGAGAAAAAATTGGCATAATAGGAGGAACAGGTGCCGGTAAAAGTACTTTAGTTAGCTTGATTTCTAGACTATATGATGTAACAGAAGGAGAAATACTAATTGGAGGCGTAAAAGATTTAAATCTTGCAGAACTTAGAAAAAATATTGGCTTTGTCACTCAAGAAAATACATTATTTTCAGGAACAATAGAACGAAATTTAAAGTTTGGAAGTGCTGAAGCAGACAGAGATTTAGTAGAAGAAAGTGTTAAAGAAGCTGAAGCCTATGAATTTATAATGAAAAAAGAAAACGCTTATGAGAGTAGTGTAGAGCAAAGAGGTCAAAATTTTTCTGGCGGCCAAAAACAGCGTCTTTGTATAGCCAGAGTCTTAATTAGGAACTGTAAAATTTTTATTATGGATGATTCTACTAGCGCTTTAGATATGGCAACAGAAGCTAAACTTCAAAATTCCATAAAAAAGAGAATGAAAAATAAAACTATGTTTGTTATTGCACAAAGAATATCAGCTATTGCAGATGCAGATAAGATTATTGTTCTTGATAATGGTACTATTAATGCTATTGGAAAACATGATGATTTAATAAAAAATAATGAAATCTATAGAAGTATTGCAATTTTACAATTTGGTGAGGAGGTGATTAAAGTTGGCTAATTCAAAAGAATTTAGTATACAAATGCCAGGTAGACCTGGTGGTCCAGGCAGGCGCTTAGAAAATATTAAACTCAAAAATCCATCAGAAACAATTAAAAAATTAATAAAATATATAGGTAGCAGTAAAACAGTAATAGCTTTAATATTTTTATTATCTTTTATAAGTACAGTAATAAATATCATAGGTACTAGAATGAATGGGTATACTTTAGACAATTTTATTGGAAAAAGGGACATACTCGGATTACGAAACATTTGTATTATATTAGCAATAATATATTTGGTAGGCAGTATAACAACTTTTTTTCAAAATAGGTTGATGGTTTATATTGCACAAACAACTGCTTCTAATATTAGAAAGGACTTATTTAAAAATATTCAAAAGTTGCCTTTAAAATATTTTGATACGCATTCCAGCGGTGATATTATGAGTAGATTAACTAATGATGTTGATAATATTAATACGACTTTATCACAAAGTGTTATACAATTTTTTTCAGGAATTATTAACGTAGTAGGAATGTTTATAGCTATGTTAATTTTAAGTCCAATTCTTACATGGGTAACAATTGTGACAACTCCTTTAATGATAATTATCACTAAAATAATTGCAACTAAAACTCAGCCATTGTTTATTAAACAACAGATAAATCTAGGTGATTTAAATGGTTATATTGAAGAAATGGTTTCAGGTCAAAAAACAACATTGTTATTTTGAGAAGAAGAGCAGGTTAAAGATAATTTTAATGAAATAAATGAAAAACTGACAAGCAGTGCAATCTATGCCCAAGCTTTTTCAGGACTTATGGGTCCAGTAAACAACTTTATTAATAACTTATCTTATTTAATAGTAGCTGTAAGTGGAGGATATTTAATTGTACAAGGCAAAGGAAGTATATCTGTAGGAATAATTTTTACCTTTATCATATATATGAGAAATTTCACTAGACCAATTAATGATATTCTCAATATTTTTAACACAATACAAAGTGCTTTAGCTGGTGCAGAGAGAGTATTTGAAGTTATAGAAGAAGAGAAAGAAGAAGATAGTATTAATGCAGAGCATATTGAAAGTATGGAAGGGACAGTTTCTTTTGAAAATGTGAGCTTTTCATATAATAAAGATAAGATGATTCTAGATGGCCTTAGTTTAGAAGGAGAAAAAGGTAGTTTAATTGCAATTGTTGGACCTACTGGCTCAGGAAAAACTACAATAATAAATTTATTGACTAAGTTTTATGATATAGATAGTGGAAAAATCATTATTGATGGTAAAAATATTGATAGTATTAAAAGAGATAGTCTAAGAAAATATATATCAATAGTATTACAAGACACTTTTTTGTTTTCAGAAACTGTTAGAGAAAACATAAGATACGGAAGATTAAATGCTACTGATGAAGAAGTGGAAGAGGCAGCAAAACTTGCTAATGCACATAATTTTATTATGCAATTACCTGAAGGCTATGATACTGTTTTATCAGATAACGGAGGGATTTGTCTCATGGTGAAAGACAGCTTTTAGCAATTGCAAGAGCTAGCTTAACGGAGTCATCTATCTTAATTCTAGATGAAGCAACTTCATCTATTGATACCCGTACAGAAATGGCAATTCAGAAAGCAATGTTAAATTTGATGAATGGTAAAACAACATTTGTAATAGCTCATAGGCTAAGTACTATAAAAAATGCAGATAAAATTATCGTTCTTAAAGATGGTAAAATTGTTGAAAGTGGAAAACATGATGAATTGCTTAGTAAAGATGGCTTTTATGCAGAGCTTTATAATAGTCAATTTAATAAAGATAAAGAAGGAATTTATTATTAATATTGTATTAACTTTGATAAAATAGATGAACTGGACTTTTCTAAAAAAAAGAGCATGGACCAGGTCCCATGAATATATTTTTGAGATTTAAGACACACTAAAATAATTATCTTGATGGAATAATATGACTATATTTGAAGCTTGTGCTGGAAATTATAATGAGGCTGTCTTAGCTGCTGAAAAAGGTGCAAATAGAATAGAGCTTTGTGACAACTTAATGGAGGATGGAACTACTCCAAGTTATGGAACAATTAAAAAGACAGTAGAAAAATTAGATATACCAGTAATGGTTATAATAAGACCTCGTGGAGGAAACTTTACTTATACTAAAGAAGAACTTGAAATAATGAAATATGATGTACAGTTATGCAAGGATTTAGGAGCTCATGGAGTAGTAATTGGAGCTATTAAAGATGCTAAGCTAGATAAAGAAATTATATGACTTTAAAGTTTTATAAAGATTTTAATACAATAGGAGATTTAGAACTTTTAAAAGGTATACCTATACTTTGTAATATTGATGCAGTAGAAGATACTTTTTTGATAGCAATACTTTCTACTATACTTAGAAAAAAGCATTTTTGATAATATAAAACTTTTACACCATTTGGTAGATTCTTTGAGTGAAAAACTTTATGGAACGATTAATAATAGCTCATATAATTTTGTATATCCACTTATCAATAGGGTAGCTAGTTATTTAGTTGAACATCTTACAGACAAAAATTATATAATTTTGAATTCATCATATTTAGACATTGCCCAATTCTTAGGTACAACATATAGACATTTGAATAGAACTCTTAAAGAAATGGAATCAAAATCAATTATAAAATGTGGTGATAAAAAAATATATATATTAGATATAAACAAACTTAGAGAATTATCTAAGAATATTTATGTAAAGCCACTTTAGAATATAATTAAAAATAATTTTATGTAAAATGACCTTTCTCTTGCGTTGTTGAAAGATTTGCTCCAATATGCGAGCCATAAAGAATTGGTGCAAGGGTTGAAGAATTGATTTAAAGCTAATTTATAAAATTACTTTGATTGCACAGCCTAAGAAGTTGGACATATAATATTTTTTAAAAGAAGAAGTTGTTTTAGAATTTATATTTTTGATAATGGATATATTTGTTTAAACAAATATATCCATTATCCTTATTTATAATATTTATTCTTTTATTAATCAATATTTTCATTAGTATGAATAGCAACATAAACTTTTGCAAAAAATTATTATGTTTAATTTGTTAATTGAAAAAATTAGACTATTAATTTTATTTTCTCTTTCTAAACAAAATAAATAATATTGCACTAATGCCCATTAAAAGGGGATATGGCAGATATCTCATAATTGCAATTGGTGTCAAGCCAGATAAAGTAGCAGCTGATAACAATTGTGCCCCATATGGAATTATACCCTGTCCTAAGGAGGCAAATATATCTAGAAGAGATGCTGCACGAGTTGGCGATACTTCAAATTCATCGCTGAGTTCTTTTGCAATTGGTCCTGCCATTACAATTGCCACTGTATTATTAGCTGTGCATAAATCTAACAATAATACTAAAATAGATATACCAAACTCTGCACCACGTTTTCCACGGATTCTCTTTCTTACAACATGTAAGATATAATTTACTCCTCCATATTCTTTTACCATTGCTACAATTGCTGCCACAATAATAGATATAATAGTAATATCATACATTCCAGTTATTCCATCTCCTAGAGATACAAACATATTTGAAAAGTTCATTGCTCCAGTTGATAATCCAACAATCAATGATAAGATAGTACCACTAATGAGTACTACAAATACATTAATCCCTATTAATGCACCAATTAGCACAAGAAAATAAGGCATTACCTTAATAAAGCTATAATCTAAACTTCCAAAATTTTGTGATGTTTCATTTCCAGCAATTATAAAAAAACATATTGCTGTTATAATAGCTGCTGGCAAAACAATAATAAAGTTCTCCTTAAATTTATCTTTCATTTCACATCCTTGTGTACGTACTGCTGCAATTGTTGTATCTGAAATCATTGATAGATTATCTCCAAACATTGCTCCGCATACTACTGCTCCAATACAAATTGGTAATGGAATTCCAGTCTTTTCACTAATCCCAACTCCAATTGGTGCCATGGCTGCAATTGTTCCCATGGAAGTTCCCATAGATACTGAAATAAAACATCCAATTATAAATAAACCAACTACTGCAATATTTGAAGGCATAATACTAAGTCCTAAATTTACAGTACTTTCTACTCCACCTGCAGCCTTTACTGCACCAGAAAAGGCTCCAGATGCTAAAAAGATTAGACACATTGTTACAATATTTTCATCTCCAATGCTTCGTGAAATAACCTTCATATTTTTATTAAATCCATGTTTTTGATGTTGTAGAAAAGCTACTAATAATGCAATTAAAAATGCTACAATAGCAGGCATTGTATAAAAATCCTTACTTAAAAAACCTACTCCTAAAAAAATAACTAAAAACACTCCAATTGGCAATAATGCCCATGGATTTTGTCTTTCATTTATATTTTCCATGATTATCCTCCGTATTTTAATTTCTGCTTTCATAAACAAAGCTAACAATTTTCAAGGATATCACATTATAAGAACAATCACAAGTTATTTTGTAGTTTCTATAATTTAAGTTCGATTTATGTCGATAGAGTAGATTGAGCAGACATAAAAAGTTAAACAACATTATAATTAAAGCATGTATGAATAAACATAATTTTAGAAATTGATTATAATATACTAAAGGAAGAGGGGCTATAAAAGATTATATAACGTGGAGGAAAAAGTATGTATGATAAAATAATGGAATCAGTTGAATTTATTAAATCAAAGGTAAATAGAAAGCCTAAAATAGCTGTAATATTAGGTTCTGGATTAGGTGATTTAGTTAATGTAGTAGAAGATAAAGAAGATATTTCATATGAAAGTATTCCGAATTTTCCAGTGCCTACAGTTAAAGGCCATGAAGGAAAATTAGTATTTGGAAGAATAAATGATGTAGAAGTATTATTAATGCAAGGAAGATTTCATTATTATGAAGGATATACAATGAAAGAAGTAACATATCCTGTTTATGTTATGAAGCGATTAGGAATAGAAAAAATAATTGTAACAAACGTATGTGGTGGTATAAATACAAGTTTTGAACCAGGAACATTAATGTTAATTAAAGATTTTATAAACTTATTTGGAGATAATCCTTTAATTGGAGTTAATGATGAAAGACTTGGAACAAGATTCCCAGATATGTCAGAACCATATAAATTAGAACTTATAGATAAGGCAAAAGAAATAGCAAAATATAAATAAAGAAGTATTAAAAGATTTTCATGATGAACTTTTAAATAGATATATAGAATTATTTAATGAAGATAAAAATGCAATATTTAGAATGAAAGAATTATGGGGGTACATGATTCACATATTTTCAGATAATAAAAAGTATGATAAAAAAATAAAGAAATCACAAAAGTTAAGTGATTATAACGAAGCAGTTTTAAGCTTATTTATGGAACAGGAAATCATAGAAGGGGCAGGGTTATTTAGCTAATGAAGTGTTAAAATTAAAAATATAAATATAAAAGCCATAGAGAACGTATTTCCCTATGGTTTAATTTCTAGAATTTAAAAAATCTTTCTTTGAATGAGCATGGCGCAGCTACTTTTTTAATGTTAATATATTTAGTTTATGTTATATGATTCTAGCAAATTATTTTTTTGCATATCCAGTTGAAAAATCTACAATATTCATTAATTTTTCATCATTTAATAAATTGTTCAGATTATGTATACTTATTTCTAAAATGGTTTCTAGTGTCTCTTTTATATGATATCCACCAGAAATATGAGGCGTAATTATTATATTATCTATATCCCATATTCTATGATTTTTAGGAAGTGGTTCAGGATCTGTTACATCTAATCCGGCACCCAAAAGATGACCGCATTTTACTGCATCGCATAAGGCTTCAGTGTCTAAAACATTACCTCTTCCTACATTTAAAAGTACAGAATTTTTTTTCATTAAATCAAGTTTTTCTTTTGAAAACATTTTATATGTTTCATTTGTATTTGGAAGACTAAGTGCTACAACATCAGCTTCAGGTAATAGCTCATCAATTTTATCCATCAAATATAATTCATCAATAAAATCAGGCTTATTTAAATTTGATCTTCTTACGCCTATTGTATGAGCCCCAAATGCTTTTACTCTTTTAGCAAATTCTTCTCCAATGTTCCCAAGGCCTATTATTAAAACCTTAGAGCTATAGATTGATCTAACCATTCCTTCATCACGCCATATATGATTTTTTTGATTATCTATATATATATTTAACTTTTTAAATATGGTTAAAAGAACTGCTATCATATGCTCAGAGATAGCAAGTCCATATGCACCAGTTGCATTAGTTAAAATTACATTTTCACTTAATACCCCATCTTTTATATAACTATCTGTACCAGCACTATTTAGTTGAAGCCATTTTAATTTATGTGCATCTTTTAGAAGATGCGGAGGTGGATTACCTATTATTACATCTATATCTTGCACTAAATTACTAGTGATATCATTGGAATTTTTGAAAATAAAATTTATTTTATCAAATTTATTTTCAAGTTTATTTTTTTGAGCATCATCTAAAGGTAATAGAACAAGTACATTATCTATATTCATATAAAATCACTCCTTAATAGATTTAATTTACTAATATATATAATACCATATTGCTTTAGTAATGTAGTAAATATATTAAAACAAGTATATATATTTAGTTAAGAAAGTATGTGTCCAATATGAGAATGATTTAGCTAATACGTAGGGAATCAGTAGATATATTATATGCTGATATGGATGGAGTATTTATAAAATAATTAAAGACACTTTCATTTATTTACTTGACTTTATTTGATGGGAATCCATACATTATGCCAATTAAAATACTCATCTCCAGGTTTATACATAGCTATAATTTGTGTAATGATATCACCATTCAACTCTAGATTATTTTCCTTCATATAATCAAAAGCAGGTTGCATAATTTGAGACGTTAAAAACTGACTTGAGCGTGATGGAACACACATATAAAGACATAATTGTGATGGATAATAATGAATATATCCTGTTTCTTGTATATTTAGCAGTCTTGCAAATTGCTCTTCTATACCTATTCCAAAGTCAAATTCAGTATTGTTATTTAAAATATTATTTTTTTTAAATAATGCTGTAGAAAAAACAAAGGGAATTTTTTCACTCATGCTTTTGATTTCAATTTGCTGTTGTTTAGATAAGATCAGATGATAATTTGTTTGTGTATTGATACGAAACATAGCTGGATTCTTTTTTATTGATAATTGTACTGATTGATTCTGAAAATCTTCTATGAGTGAACGATTAATTCGTATTTGCTTTAATAAATTCATATAATAAACAATCTGTTTTTCAATCAATAATTCTTGTTCAAATAAAACATCATTAATATCATCAAGATTACTCTTTTGTAACATTTTTACAGTTTGTTCGATTGTAAAACCAAATCCAAGATAACAACGTGCTCTTATCATCATATGTAAATCCCATGTTGTATAATAACGATATCCTGTATTTTCATCATGTATAGGCTGAATAATTCCTTTTCTTTCATAATAACGAATCGTTTCAGCAGTGATTCCAAGCATTTTTGCTAGTTCTCCAATTGTATATGTTTGATACATAATAAACCCCATCTTTCAAATTGTTTTAAAGTTTTTTAGTATATATGTTCTAATTAACAATGTACATTGTACAATTGACAATGAAGGTTGAAATGTCTTCAAGATTTCTTAAATTTATTACGTAGATTTATTGTCAGAACTTATATATTTTATCATATTTTAAGTTAAGGCTATGCTTTAATATAATGTTGGAATTGAATGAAAAATATAGATATGATTGTCCATCTATATTTTTAATTTAACTTATAATTGTTTAAATATGGCAATGCTTTTTAATATAGCTTTATAATCAAATGCAGTATAAAGCTATATTGCACTAATTGCTAAAGATAAAACTAATATACTATAAACAATTATAAATTTTATTTTACTATGTTTGTCCAGTTTGTAATAAGAATCAGTTTTGTATTGTATAGTAAAATTATACGCTTGATAAATAGTTAAATTTTCATCATTTTCTTTTTCTATAATCTACTTCACTTCTTTGTATAAATGTAATAAAACACAATAATTATGTCATTTTATTACCATCTTAAATTATAGTTTTATATTTCAATTATTATAACATAAGTTACATACTTTAGTTAAAAATATACAGATATAAAAAATAAATGATGAGTATCTCATTGACTTTCAAGCTGTTTGATAGTTTACAATAAGATTGTCAAAAAAATATCAAATAAAGGAGAGAAAATAAATATGGATGAAAAAAAAGTGGTTTTAATAACTGGAGGCGCAATGGGTCAAGGAAGAGCTCATGCTTATAAATATGCTAAGAATGGTTATAATGTTGTTTTAGCTGATATGCTTGATCCTCAAAACGATGTATTCCAAGAAACAATCAAAGGATGTGAACAATTCAATGTTGATGTTTTAGGAGTGAAATGTGATATCACTTCTACTGAAGATATGGAAAATCTTTTTGAGCAAGCATGGAATAAATTTGGTCGTTTTGATGTTGTTATTGCAAATGCTGGTATTATCAATTTTGGATATACTTGGGAATTGGCTGATGGACAAGTTGAGAAAGTAATGAATATTAATTTAATTGGAACATGGAGAACAAATAAGTATGCTGCAAAATATATGTTAAAACAAGGTTTCGGAAGAATCATTAATATATCTTCAACTTCTGGATTATATGGTACACCTAAACTTGCAACATACTGTATGTCAAAATGGGGAATTTTGGGATTAACAAAAACTTTAGCTAAAGAAGTAGGTCCTAAAGGAATTATTGTCAATGCTTTATGCCCAACAAAAGTAAAAACTCCAATGTGTGAAACTATGGACTATGTTCATTTCATTAATGAATTAACAGGAAAAGATTTTAAATCTGTAGAAGAAATGTATGCAGGTGTTCCATTCTTAGAAGTAGAAGATATTTCTAATATGGTATATTGGCTTGGAACAAGTCCTGAAGCTGGAAAATTCAATGGTCGCGAAGTAGCATTAGATTTAGGAACATTACAATAATTATAAGATAAAGGGGAATAAAAAATGAATGTTTATAAATCAACCAGATGGCGTGTTTTTGCAGGCGTTTGGATTCAAAGTTTATTTACTTCAGCAACCGCTTTCTTTAGTTTATTTTCATTACCGTTGTGTAATCGATTTAATTGGAGCAGTTCTGATTTTTCAATGGCTTATACAATATATATGTTTATATATTGTGCTGTAGGTTTTCTAGGTGGAATCTTGGCAGAAAAACTTCAACCTAGAGTTGCTATATATATAGGATTAGCTTTATTTTCAGGGGGATGGATTTTAACTGGGTATGCAAATACAATTCCGTTTTTATACATTGTATATGGGGTGATTGCTGGTGCTGGTGCTGGTATGATCTACCCAGCATGTTTACCAACAGCATTGAAATGGTTTCCGGACAAAAGTGGCTCTATTTCAGGGTTAGTGCAAGCAGGTGCAGCATGTGGACCATTTATAATGTCACCAATTGCTCAAATGTTAATTGATAATTTTGGTCCTCAGACTGCATGCAAGATTTTAGGAGTTGTCTTTTTAATTGGTATTGGATTAGTTGCATGGATGATTATTCCTTGCCCTGATGGTTGGGTTCCAGAAGGATGGGTTCCTTCAAAGAGTCAAAGTCAGGAATTAAGAGCTAAGGATTATAATATTCCTCAAATGGTTAAAAAACCAGTATTCTGGGTAATGCTATTTATGTTTATCTTTGCTAATGCCGCAGGGACAATGATGGTAAGTGCGACTTCACCAATTGCTCAAAATCAAATTGGTTTATCTGCAATGACGGCTGCTTTATGTGTAAGTTTAATGACTTTATTTAATATGTTTGGACGAATTTCCTTTGGATTTATTTATGATAAGTTGAAAGGATGGAATTCATTGATTCTTGTTTTATTAATTAATGGTCTGTCTATGTTAATGTTAACAATTGCTCATTCCTATGTTTACTTTATTATTTGTATTGCTTTAGTAGGTTTTTCATTTGGAGGATTATTAGTTGTATTTGCACCTATGGTAAAAATCATTTTTGGTTCAAAATACTATAATCGCAATTATGGACTTATTTTCATTGGATATGGAATTGGTGCCTTTGTTGGACCAAAAATCTCTGCTAGCTTTTATGATGCAAGTGGATCGTATGTTATAGGATATATCGGATCTGCTATATTAGCTGCCTTAGCTATACTTCTTGTAATTGTTGCTAAAAAGATGGTAGTAAAGATGAATAGTTATGATTAAATAAAAAAACGTTTCAAATTTAACAAGGATTAAATTATTATAAAAAAGAGTAGAAAAATATAGCCAGGTACTAATTGGGGCTAGTATAGTTTTATGGACACATTTTGAAAATAAATTATAATTGAAATAAGAGAAATGTGTCCCAAATATTGATCTAGGTACATATTGTTTTAGTAGTGTAGTAAATAATAAAATGTAAGCATATGTAGGCTTATATATTTATATGCGATTAGAATTATTTAGATAAATAAGAAGCTTTTTTAAAGCAGAATTTTTAATGGTAATAATATCATAGTAAGGGATATTAGTACGTTTTGAATACTCTGTTAGAGTTTTTCTTCTAAAATAAACAGCAGTAATAAGGGCTTTTTCTTTGGAATTTAATTTATTAATAGCTAAAAACAGATTTTCATAATCAGCTTTTTCACAAAGAGTTTCATCTATGGTTTGAGTGTTAGAACTTAAAACATATTCTAGATTACTACATAAAGTAAGAGCTTCATTACCTTCAGCAGAACTTCTGTTTTTACTTTTTTCAATTAGTGCATTGATACTATTCTTTATACCATTTACAGCATAGGCAACAAATCTATGATATGAAGCTTCATATAAAACGACACATTTAAAAAGAATACTGTAACATTCACTTTGAATATCTTCAATATCATATCCATGTATAAAAGTTTTTTTAGAAATGCTTATTATAAAAGGGCGAAATTCAAGGAAAAGAAGTTCCTTTGAATATTTATCACCAGCTTTAGATCTTACAGCTAGATTTTCAATGTATACATAATCCATAAAGGTCTCCTTAAAACAGACATATTTATAGCAAAGTGAGTAATAGATATATACAGTATATATGGTTTAAAAAAGTGTTTTAAGGTTTTTGCTCTTGTTTTACAAATAATTACATAAGATACAATGGAGGTACTGAGTTTAGTGGATAAAAACCGAAATTCAATATATGATATGCTCGATTGCGTAAATATTTCAGCTAAAACCTGCTAAGAAAAATCAAGTTTTTTTTAGCAGGTTTTTTATATATTT
>ENA-OXEC01000260-OXEC01000260.1-human-gut-metagenome-genome-assembly--contig:-NODE-260-length-29227-cov-42.3207_pt1 | contig 29227 bp, 27 predicted proteins | sample MGYA00249351_ERZ652235 | MGnify/ENA primary metagenome ERZ652235 (study PRJEB26925, sample SAMN05826906) | human gut metagenome | biome: ENVO:2100002; feature: ENVO:00000062; material: ENVO:00002003...
CTCTTCGTCGGCAGCGTCAGATGTGTATAAGAGACAGGAAATATACACTTCTAGTAGGTTCAATTCAGTACAGTATTATATCAAAGTAATAATTACAGAATATTTTTATGAAAAATTTAAATTAATAAACATATATGTTGAAATATTTTTGAAAATAAATAGTTTATATTTTTATTAGAAATTATTTATTTTTTTATTTATAAATAGTATTCTTAAATTATATGAAGGAGGAAATACTATGTTTAAATCTGAAATGTGTAAATTATATAATGACATATATGGTGATCAAATGCTTGATAAGGTTTTTAACAGCAGATTAAGAAATATATGTAATATGATAAATGATGATAGAATAGTTAAAAAATTAAAATCAAATGAGTTAGGATATTACAGTGATTATATAAAACCAGTAATTGATAATCAAAAAAATATAAAGTATGAAGCAGCAATATTTTTTATGCCACTAATAAAGACATATGATTATAAGATAATAACTAAGTCAAAAAATGTTACTATAAATGAATTTTATGAATGGATAACAGGTGTTGAAAAAGCTCAAATTCCAGTAAGATATAAACTTATAAATAGTATAAATAATACTATATTAAGAGATAAAATAAATAAGATAAATAAGAATCAAAAATTATCTCCAGCTGAAAAAACTAAAAAGGTAAGTATAGAAAAAAGAAAATTTCTTTATTGTAAGAATATGGTTCTTGAGAATAATGAAACAAACCTTTTAATAAGTGGAGGAATATACATAAAAATACGTGATTCTATTATAGAAAAGTATGAATATGAGCATGTTGCAAAAAAGCTAAAATACATAATTGATGTTTTAACATACTCATCACCTACAATAAGAATTAATATAGTACCTAAAATTGAAAAGTTAATAAAAAGAGAAATTGAAAAATATGAGAAAGGAAAAATTAAATTAAATTATGAAGATATTAATTCTATAAAAAGTATAAGATTTGCAAGTGATATAGCAAAATATGATGAAGAAAAACAGGCTTATATAGAAAGTTTAGGTGACCAATATTCATTATTTATAAGGGAAATAATGGCATTAGAATATATTTTAAAAAAGTATGAAAATGAAAAAAATATTGATAAATATGGTATGTAAAAATATTTATGAGATGCTAGATTAAGATATTATCAGAAATGATAAGAAGAAATTATGCTAATAAAAAGTACTAAATTTATATAAAAATATTTCAAAAAAAGGTAAGCAATTTAGATGTTAGATATGAGATTCTATTTATAGAATCTATCTAACATTTTTTTTATGTCCGTTTATAGATTGATTTATATTACATTGAATTAAAAAAATAGGAGGAAATTATGAAATTTAATGAGTTAGCAAACAAGAAAAGTTTTAATGAAGAAATAGTAAAGGAAAAGAAACCAATTAAAATGATAAAAGTATCCAGAAAAAAAGATAAAGAAATAAAAATGGTAAAAGTATCAAGAAGAGAGGATAAAAAGACAAATGTACTGAAGGAAACTAATATAAAAAATAAAAAAGGAGACAAAAAGAAAAAATCATATGTTAATAAAAAAAGTATAGAAAATATGAAAGAAAGTAATAGATTTAGTTATTTAGAAAATAAAGAACAATCAGATTATGAAGTAAAGCAAAATAAAAAAACATTAAAAGATCCATTTTTAATTAAATCAAAAAATAGAAAGAGGATAGCTACACAACAGTATATAGAATATTTATTAAGTAAAGAGAAAATAATTTGCTTAAATGAAGAGTTATATAAATATGATGATAATAAAGGATATTATAAACTTCTTAATGAACATGAATTTGGAGTACTACTTTACAGTTATATAATGAAAGAACATAAGCGATTTATCGTAGATTATGACATAAGAGCAATGTATAGGTTAATGAAAATTCAACCTAAAATACAATTAAGTAACGATGATATAGATAATAATGATATGTTAATAAATTGCAATAATTGTGTAGTAAACCTAAATGAAAACAAATTATATAGTCATAGTTATAAAAGAGTTTTGTTTAATTGTATTAATGCTAATTTAATAAAACCTTTTTATAATAAAGAGTTTAAAAATAGTGTTTTTAATGGATTTTTAAATAATTTAACAAGTGGGGATAAAGAATTAGAAAGATTGATCCAAGAAATTTTTGGATATAGTTTTTCTTCGATAAACAGTGCAAAAAAATTTTTTATTTTCTATGGAGTACCTAATAGTGGAAAAAGTACTCTTATAGATATACTTAATTACATTGTTGGAGAAGAAAACTGTAGTCATATTCCATTACAAAAGCTAACAGAAGATAAATATTGTGCAGAGTTATTTGGAAAATTATTAAACACATATTCTGAGTTACCAGATGAGGGATTAAGAGATTTAGGAAAAATAAAAGGTTTAGTAAGTTCAAATGATAAAATTACAGCAAGAAAATTATTTAATGCTCCATTTAGCTTTAAAAATAAATGTACATTAATTTTTGCATGTAACAATCTTCCTGAAATTAATACAAAATTATATCAAGATAATTCAGCTTTATTTAAACGATTAATAATAGTACCATTTTTAAATTCTATAGAAGAAGAGAATCAGGACAAATATTTATTTGAAAAATTAGTAGAAGAAAAAGATTTAATTTTTAATTGGGGATTAAAAGGATTGACAAGGCTTATTGATAATAATTTTATATTTAGTGATTGTAAAATTTCAAGTAAGTTTTTAAATAAATATATGGAGGAAGAAGATTTAATAAGTTCCTTTATAGATAAAAAGTTAGCTTATAAGCAAGGAGAGTATGAATTTTGGGATAAGATAAAGGAACAATTTAGAATATTTGCTAAAGAAAATGAAAAAGGATTTATTACAGCTAAGGAACTGAAATTTTTAAAGAAATGTATTGAAATAAAGTTAATGACAAAAGCTAAAAGAATTCATAGAGATAATAATAATAAACTTGGATTTAACAATATAAAGTGTATATAGGATTTATTTTATAAAATATTATTGGAACTTTGGAACAAATCTCTAAGATACTGACTTTAAGTACATTAAATAATTTATATTATTGGAACAATATACGGAACATAATTAAATAGATTTGGGAACTAATAAATTTATGAATATATATTATATCTATGATGAATAGTAGTTAATTGGAGGATGGATATTTATGAATAGAAAAGATTATCAATGTAAAAGTTGTATATATAATTACTTTGGATACTGCAAAAAGAAGAAGATAGATAAGCTAAAGCAAAATAACATACAAAATTGTAAACTATATAAATTTAATTTTAAATATAGCAATTCCAATATAGAAAAGAGTGAAAAAATTAAATTTGTAAAAGTAAGGAGAGTTAAATAGGGAGACATGATAATTATATATAAGTTTGGAGGCTAGTATATGGAAAATAAAAAAATAATTACAGTAAAAGAATTTTGCGAAGAATACAATGTTGGAATAAATAAAGGATATGAACTTATAAATCGTGAAGGTTTCCCTATGTTAAGGGTTGGGAGAAAAATATTAATTATACGATCAAAAGTTGATTTGTGGTTTGAAGAACAGATTGGAAAAACTTTTTAAGAGAATATATGTACTAGCTATTGAGCAGCTAGTACATATATTTAAACTAAAGGAGGTAAATTTAAGATATGGCTACAAAAAAATCAAATGGTGAAGGTTCTATTAATAGATATAAGAATGGATGGAGAGCTACTATAACAATAGGAAGAGATTCTAGTGGTAAATTAATAAGAAAGCAATTTTATGGTAAGACTAAAATTGAAGCATTAGAAAAGATGAATGAATATAAAGATAACAATAGAAGAGGATTAATACTTAAAGATGATAAAATGACTTTTCAACAGTGGTATAATATTTGGATTTTTGAATTTAGAGCCAATGAATTAAAACCATCAACAATTGCTAGATATGATGTGATATATAGAAACTATATAAAAGATACATTAATTGGAAATATGAAATTGAAAGATATAAATACATTAATTTTACAAACATATTACAATGATTTAATAAAACAAGGTAAGACAGAAAAATTTATAAAGTATCTTAATAAATCAATAAAGCCAGCAGTAAAGCAAGCAAAAAGAATGCATTATATACTTGAAGACTTTACAGAAAATATTATCATTCCTAAAGGCAAATCAAATAGAGAAGAAAATAAAGTGTTTAGTTTAGAGGAGCAAAAAGAGTTTTTAATGGCTATAAAAACTCATAAATATAGGATGCAATTTATATTGGCTTTGGGAACAGGGTTAAGAATTAGTGAGATAACAGCATTAAAATGGCAAGATATAGATTTTATTCATGGAACTTTAAATGTTGTACGAGCTGTAAGTGGGGCTTATATCCCTGAAAGACTTGGATTAAATATTAATAAAGATAAAATAACTACTCCTAAAACACAGACAAGTGTTAGAACAGTTACAATTCCTGATATAATTTTAAAGGAATTATTGAAGCACAAAGAAAATCAAGACTTTCATAAAGAAAAATATAGAGAAATATATGATGATAAGGGTTACGTATTTGCAAATGAAATTGGTAATTATATTTTGATAGATACATTGAGGAAATCTTTTTCTAAGGTATTAAAAGATAATAACATAAGGCATATTAATTTCCATGGATTGAGGCATACATATGCAACAAGACTGTTTGAAAAAGGAGTGCCATTAAAGATAATACAGAAATTGTTAGGGCATAGTTCATTAGAAATAACAGCTGATATCTATACCCACATAATTAACGGTGAGAAAATATCAGCTGTTCAAGAATTAAATGATTTATTTGAAGAATAACATTATTTAATACACAAATTCCGCGGGTTGTGTTATTATTGTGTTATTTCAAAGTAATTTATTAAATTTTCATATCTAAGAATCAAGCAACCATGCTATTTATAGCATGAAAAATTCCTAAAATTCGCTTGAACCTGTTGTTCTAGGGAATGGAATAACATCTCTAATATTACCCATACCAGTGATATACATGATTAATCTTTCGAATCCTAAACCAAATCCAGCATGTTTAGTTTCTCCATATTTTCTAAGTTCTAAGTACCACCAGTAATCTTCTTTGTTAAGACCTAATTCAGCCATTCTAGCTTCTAATACATCAAGTCTTTCTTCTCTTTGGCTACCACCGATAATTTCTCCTATACCAGGAACCAAAAGATCTGTAGCAGCAACTGTTTTATTATCATCATTCATTCTCATATAGAATGCTTTAATATCCTTTGGATAATCAGTTACAAATAAAGGCTTTTTAAAATGTTCTTCAGTAAGATATCTTTCATGTTCAGTTTGTAGGTCGATTCCCCAAGATACTGGGTAATCAAATTCCTTTCCACACTTTTGAAGTATATCAACAGCTTCAGTATAAGTAACTCTAGCAAAGTCTGATGAGACAACATGATTTAATCTTTCAAGTAATCCTTTATCTACAAATTGATTGAAGAATTGCATTTCTTCTGGACATTCATCCATAACATATTTAATAACATACTTAAGCATTGCTTCTGCGAGTTCCATATCATCTTCTAAATCTGCAAAAGCTATTTCAGGTTCTATCATCCAGAATTCAGCAGCGTGTCTTGTTGTGTTAGAGTTCTCAGCTCTGAATGTTGGACCAAATGTGTAAATATTTCTAAAAGCTAAAGCAAAACATTCCCCATTTAATTGTCCTGAAACAGTAAGGTTAGTTTCTTTACCAAAGAAGTCTTGAGTATAATCAATATTTCCATCTTCAGTTAGTGGTGGATTCTTAGGATCAAGAGTTGATACTCTAAACATTTCTCCAGCACCTTCACAATCACTACCAGTAATTAATGGAGTGTGAGTATATACAAAGTCTTGATCTTGAAAGAACTTGTGTATAGCGTATGCAGCTACTGAACGCACTCTAAATGTAGCTGAAAAGGCATTACTTCTTGGTCTTAAGTGAGCAATTGTTCTTAAGTATTCAAATGTATGTCTTTTCTTTTGTAGAGGATAATCAGAATTAGACATACCTTCTACAATAACTTCTTTTGCTTGAATTTCAAATGGTTGTTTAGCATCTGGTGTAGCAACTAATGTACCAATAACAGATACTGAAGAACTTATAGGAAGTTTTGAAATCTCTTTGAAGTTTTCTAATTTATTATCAAAAACTACTTGAATATTTTTAAAAAAAGAACCATCATTGATTTCTATGAAGCCAAAAGCATTTGATGCTCTTAAAGTTCTTATCCATCCAGAGATAGTTACTTCTTTTGATAAGAACTCATCAGTGTTTCTATAAAGAGTTCTAATTAAATTTGATTTTGCCATTTATATGACCTCCGTTATTATAAATAAATATATAACATGTGTAAAATTTTTTACATTGTGATGTAAAAAATTTTACGTTTGAATTAATATGTTTATTATTACTTTATTAAATATTAAAAATAAAATTGTTAAAATAAGCAATAACTAGATTTTACAATACTTTCTTATTGAATGCAATTCCCAATTATTAATGATATTTCTATATAAGTTTATAGTTATAATTTTTTCAGCATTTAATAGGATTATTCATTTCCTGTTTCAAAGCTTTGAATTAATGTAGGAGGAAAGTTTAACATAGTCATATCTTTTACTATTTTCTTTACTTCATAAGAAATTTCTTTAAACTTAGCGCTTATTGTATTTTCTTCGGTGATTTCAATTATGCAATATGTACTATTTGGACGACCTATTTTAGGTTTGCCAACACTGCCAACATTAATATATGTTTTATTATTAATTTCTTTAATTCCAGGCAAATGAGTATGAGCACAGATCAATGCATCTTCTTTTATTTTATTTAAGTTCTCAACTGTGTTCTCTGAATCAATAAAGAGATATTCATTAATGCTAGATGGACTACCATGAACAAATAATAAATTTTTATCTCCAGCTTTTATTGTTAGCGATGAAGGTAATCCTTTAAGATATGATTTATTCTCAGCTCTTAATTCATTAACAGTCCAAGGCAAAGAGAACCTATTTATAGCTGTTTCTCTGATATAAGAGAATTCATTATCAGTTACTGAATTATCATAACTACCTTTTATGCAAAGTATATTTCTTCTCCTAATCATAGAAATAGTTTCATTAGGATGAGGTCCATATCCAACTAGGTCTCCTAAGCAAATAACTGAGTCAACCTTTTCTGAATCAATATCTTCTAGTACATTTATAAGAGCATAAATGTTAGAATGTATGTCTGAAATTACTGCAATTTTCACAAAAATCCCCCCGTGAGATAAGCTTCTAGTTGATAATGACAATAAAAATATTTTATTTAAAATGTAATTGTCATTTATCTAAAATTTAGATATATAAAAATACTATAATTTTAAAGTGTTATAATATTATTATAGCATTTACTTAATAAATAATATTATTAATTTTATAATAAAAATTATATACTTTTTATTATAAATATCACTAATCAAAAGCAAAGGATATTTATATATTCTAAGAAATATAATAATATATATTCTTAAGAATATAGGAATATAATTGAGCTTAGGCTCGCACATGTTCGCTTAGTAAGCGATTCACACCAAATGAAATATTTGATAGGCTCACAAGATAGGAACTCACTTATGAACTTGGGCCTAGATAATAAATTTTATTTTTAGATAAATCTAAGGAGGATATTTTTAATGAAACAAAGTAGAATAGACAATGTAATTAAAAAGATGAAAGAAAATAATTTAAAACAGATTATTGTAACATCAACAGCTTCTATATATTATTTAACTGGTAAATGGATTTCAAGTGGAGAAAGAATGATTGCTCTATATTTAAATATAGATGGAAAGCATAAATTTATAGTAAATAAACTTTTCCCTATAGAAGGAAATATAGGAATTGATATAGTATGGTATACAGATAATGATGATCCTATTTCTGTATTAGGAAGCATAGTTGAAAAAAATGAAGAATTAGGTGTTGATAAATTTTGGCCAGCACATTTTCTTATTAAATTAATGAATATTAACATTATTTCAAAGTTCGTAAATTCTTCAGACGTTATAGATGAATTAAGAATGAGAAAAGATGAGGAAGAAAAAGAACTTATGAGAAAATCATCTCAAATAAATGATAAGGTCATGGAAAGATTTTGGAAAGAGATTAAAGAAGGATATACTGAAAAACAATGTTCTAGAATATTAGCAGAATTATATGAAGAAGAGGGCGCTCAAGGATTTTCTTTTGAGCCAATTGTAGCATTTGGGGCAAATGGAGCTGATCCACATCATGAGTGTGATAATACAAAGCTAAAAAAAGGCGACAGTATAGTTATAGATATTGGAGGATTATATAATCATTATTGCTCTGATATGACAAGGACAGTATTTTTTAAAGAAGAACCAACTAAAGAAAAAAGAGAAGTATATGAAATTGTTAAAAATGCAAATTTAAAAGCTATATCAAAGGTTAAAGCAGGTGTGAAATTCTCAGAAATAGATGCTGCGGCTAGAGATTATATAACTGAGAGGGGATATGGAGAGTATTTTACTCATAGAACAGGGCATAGCATTGGAATTGAGGTACATGATAAAGGTGATGTGAGCTCAGTAAATAACGATGAGGTTCAAGAAGGAATGATTTTTTCAATAGAACCAGGAATATATCTAACTAATAAAATTGGAGTAAGAATAGAAGATTTAGTGCTTGTAACTAAAGATGGATGCGAAGTTCTTAACTCAGTTTCAAAAGATATAACAATAATTTAATTTTGAATTAAGTAAGATTAATGAATTTAACTAAAATAAAGGATCACATCAATATTAATATTGATATGATCTTTTTACTCTTAATATGAATTTATTTAGATTCTAAATATTTTTCTCCAACAATAACTACATCTCCAGCACCTACTGTTAATAATAAATCATCATTACCAACTTTAGACTTAACATATTCTAATGCTTCATCATGTGAATGAACATTAGTACATTTTATTCCTCTTTCACGTATAGCATCTCCAAGCATACCTGAAGATACTATTCCTGTATCTTTTTCACGTGCAGCATATATATCCATCAATATAAGCTCATCTGCATCATCAAAAGCAGTAGTGAATTCATCAAACAACGTTTTGGTTCTAGTATAAGTATGTGGTTGGAACACACAATATATTTTATTGTGATCTATTTTTTTTGCTGTACTTAAAGTCGCTTTAATTTCTGTAGGATGATGAGCATAATCATCAATTACAGTAACTCCATTAATTTCTCCCTTATATTCAAATCTTTTATGAGCACCCTTACACTTAGATAATCCACTAGCTATTGAATCATAAGTTATATTAAAAATTAGAGAAACACAAATTGTGGCTAAAGCATTTAATACATTATGCTTTCCTGGAACACTTAAAGATACACTAAATAAATTTTCGTCATCTTTATATACATCAAATGAAGCACAACCCATTTTGTTAAAATTAACATTTCTTGCAGTTACATCTGCATTTTCAAATCCATAACTTAATGTATTACATTTTGCTTTATTGATAATGTTTTTAACCCGAGGATCTTCTCCATATCCTACAAGATATCCGTCATCAGGTATTAAATTTGAAAATTTTTCGAATGTTTCAGCTATTTCATTTATATCTTTGTAGCAGTCTAAATGATCAGCGTCAATGTTTAAAATTACACCAACATAAGGGAAAAATTTCAAGAATGAACGTTTATATTCACAAGCTTCTGTTAAGAAGTACTCACTATTACCAATTCTGAAATTACCATCTATTATATCAAGTTCTCCACCAACCAATATGGTAGGATCTAAATTTCCATCAAGAGTAACATGAGATAGCATAGATGTACATGTAGTTTTTCCGTGTGTACCAGAAATAGCTACATTATATTTATGACCTTTCATTATATGACCTAAGAATTCAGCTCTATCCATTAATTGAATGTTTTTTTCTTTGGCTTCCAAAAGTTCTGGATTATCATTAGGTATTGCAGCAGTATAAACAATTAAATCAACATTATTAATGTTTTCTCTTCTATGACCTATGTATATTTCTGCTCCAAAAGACTTAAGCTTTTCAACAATCGGAGAATTTTTTGCATCAGATCCTGATACCTTAAATCCACTATTTAATAAAACAGCAGCAAGTCCACTCATACTGATTCCACCTATACCAATAAAATGAACTTTTTTATTTTTATCTTTTATAAAATCAAAAGACACATTAACAACTCCTTTTCATAAAAATATCTATAATTATTCTAAAAAATAAGAAAATTACAAGTAAAATAAATTTTTATCTATAATATATTGCAAAAATTAAAATTTAAGTTAATATTAAATAGCTGTAAATAAGATTTACTAGAAATTTGTGAAGCATAGAATAAATTATAAATTTACATATAACCATATATAATTATATACATTTTTCAGAGAATGAACCATAGAAAAACAATAAATACATAATATTATATGTAATTTTATTATATTTGTTAATCAATTTTAGATATAATATTAAGTTTATATCTAAAAATATTGCTATTAATTTGAATTTAGAATAAAATATGAATATTAATAGCAATAAATTAAAATAAAATTCGTGTAGGTGATTTTAGTGGAAAAGTTTACGAGAAATAAGAGAGTGGTCGCAATAACTAAAATATTATTAGAAAACCCAAATAAAATAATTGGATTAAATACTTTCTCAGAATTATTAAATGCAGCTAAATCAACAATAAGTGAAGATATAGTTGTTGTAAGAGAAGTTTTAGAAAAATTAGAAATGGGTAAAATTGAAACTATTGCCGGGGTAGCTGGAGGAATAAGATATGTGCCAGGAATAAGTAATGAACAGAAGAAAGATTTTGCGTTAGAGTTATGTAAACAATTAGAAGATGGAAGTAGGGTAATTCCGGGGAATATGATTTATATGACAGATTTAATGTATAATCCACAGATAATAAATAAAGCTGGTGTATTATTATCATCATGTTTTCAAGATAAAAATGTGGATTATGTAATAACAGTAGAAACAAAAGGAATTCCTTTAGCATATGAAGTAGCTAGAAATTTAGGAGTTCAGTTAGTTATTGCTAGAAGAAGTAGCATAGCAACTGAAGGATCTACAGTTACAATTAATTATGTATCAGGAACAAGTGGAAGATTGCAACAAATGGCTCTTTCTAAAAAGTCAATGAAATCAAACAGTAGATGTATATTCATTGATGACTTTATGAAAGGCGGCGGAACTGCTGTTGGGATTAAAGATTTATTAAAGGAATTTGACAGTGAATTAGTTGGCATCGGAGTGTTAGTAGATAATCAAGCAATAGAAAAGAAATTAGTGGATGAGTATGTTTCAGTGGTAGAACTCAAATCTGTAGATAAGTCAGCAATAATAGATGTTCAACCTTCTAAGATATTTTCTTAAAATAATTAAAAATTAGAGATTGAAATATATTATTTTGTAATTTGAGAACCCAAGTTTATTAAAAAGTAAAATTATCTTATAAAAATATAATAAAATATTTCGTTTTATTATACAAAAATATACAAAAAAGCAATGTGTTAATTCATTATATAAGATAATTTTTAGGAAAGTTGACATAAAAAATAAATTTTCTAATAATTTAACAAATTAAAAAAGGAATTTAGAAATTTGTGGAGAAATTATATAAATATGAAATTTTAATAAGCAACTGGGAAGGGGTAGAGTAAAAATGCAAATTACAGACGTTAGAATTAGAAAAATCTCAGCAGAAGGTAAAATGAAAGGAATAGTTTCTGTTACTTTTGATAATGAATTCGTGATTCATGACATCAAAGTTATAGAAGGACAAATGGGATTATTCATTGCTATGCCAAGCAGAAAAACACCAGATGGAGAATTTAAGGACATAGCTCACCCAATAAATACAGAAGCAAGAGAAAAAATTCAAACTGCAATTTTAGAAGCCTATGAAAAAGCAGTAGCTCAAGAAAATGCAGAAGAATAATGATTTATGAAATAAGAGGAAGTTTTGTGCTTCCTCTTATTTCGTTTGAAGTATCAAACATCTAAGATTCTCATGGGTTGAAATAAATTTATCTTTCAAATATAATTAATTAGAATAATAGAATAGGCTTATAGCTTATATAAAGAGGTGTTATTATAATGTATAAATGCGCATTAATTTTAGCGGCAGGACAAGGTAAAAGGATAAAATCAAATTTACCTAAAGTACTTCACAAAGTATGTGGTAAGGAAATGGTAAAGCATGTTATAGATACGGTAAAAAAAGCAGAAATTCAAGATATAAATTTAATTATAGGTAAAGGAGCAGAGCTTGTAGAAGAAAAAACTAAGGACACAGGTGTCACTTATTCACTTCAAGCAGAGCAATTAGGGACTGGGCATGCAGTTAAATGTGCTAAAAAATTTTTGGAAAATAAATCAGGAGTTGTAGCTGTTTTTACAGGAGATACACCTTTAATAAAGCAGTCAACAGTTGAAAGCTTAATAAATGATCATATAAACAACAAGAATGCAGCAACAATTTTAACAGCTATGGTAGACGATCCAACTGGATATGGAAGAATAGTTAGAGATGAAAGTGGAAAAGTATTAAAAATTGTTGAACATAAAGACTGTAATGAAGAAGAACTCAAAATTAAAGAGATGAATTCAGCAATTTATTGCTTTGATATAGAATTATTAGTTAAATCATTAGATAAATTAAATAATAATAATAAGCAAGGTGAATATTATCTTACAGATGTAATTGGAATTTTAAAAGATGAAGGATATTCAATTGGTGCAGTTGTTACTGACATCGAAGAAACTATTGGAGTAAATTCTAGGGTTCAGCTAGCAGAAGCAGAAGAGATTCTTAGAAATAGAATCAATACTATTCACATGGAAAATGGCGTTACATTAATAGACCCTAAAACAACATATATAGGTGCGGATGTTGAAATAGGAAAAGATACAATAATATATCCAAATAACATACTAGAAGGAAATACTGTTATAGGTGAGAATTGTTTATTATATCAAAATTCAAGAATTAAGGATAGTGTAATAGGTAATGAAGTAGATATCCAATCATCTGTAATATTAGATAGTAAAATTGGTGATAATACAACCGTTGGACCTTTTGCTTATATTCGTCCAGATAGCATTATAGGTAAGAGTACAAGAATAGGAGATTTCGTTGAAATAAAGAAAGCTACCATTGGAGATGGAACTAAGGTATCTCACTTAACTTATATTGGAGATGCAGAAGTGGGTTCAGGATGTAATTTTGGATGTGGAACAGTAGTAGTAAATTATGATGGAAAAGAAAAGCATAAGACAATTATTGGAGACCATAGTTTTATTGGATGTAATACTAACTTAGTTTCTCCGGTTAAAGTTGGTGATAATACTTATATTGCAGCAGGATCAACTATTACAGCTGAAGTAAAAGAAGGAGATCTAGCTGTAGCAAGGGCAAAACAAAGAAATATTAGTGGTTGGGTTGAAAAAAGAGGATTAAAAAAATAGCAATTTAAATATTATTAGCTAATAATTTTTAAGGAGGTCTTCTGACATTATGATAACTCATGGAAAAAATATAAAAATTTTTACTGGTAATTCTCATCCGCAGTTAGCAGAAGAAATAGCAAATATACTAAATGTAACTATGGGAAAATCAAAAGTTTCAACTTTTAGTGATGGAGAAATATCAGTTGATATTTCTGAAACAGTAAGAGGAACAGACGTATTTATAATACAATCAACTTGTTCGCCTGTAAATAATAATCTTATGGAATTACTAATAATGATTGATGCTTTTAAAAGAGCATCAGCAGGAAGAATAACAGCTGTTATTCCATATTACGGATATGCTAGACAAGATAGAAAAGCTAAATCAAGAGATCCAATAACGGCTAAGTTAGTAGCTGATCTATTAACAACAGCTGGAGCAAATAGAGTATTAACTATGGATTTACATGCAGCACAAATTCAAGGATATTTTAACATTCCAGTGGATCATTTACTTGGATCACCAATACTTGCAGAATATTTTATAAATAAAGGATTAATTGACAAGGATGATGTTGTGGTAGTGTCACCGGATTTGGGAAGTGTTACTAGAGCAAGAAAATTTGCAGATAATTTACATGCGCCGATAGCTATTATAGATAAAAGAAGACCAAAAGCTAATGTTTCTGAAATTATGAATATAATTGGTGATGTAGACGGAAAAAGATGTATACTACTTGATGATATGATTGATACAGCAGGAACAATAACAAATGCTGCTAATGCGCTTAAGGATTTGGGAGCTAAGAATGTTTATGCTTGTTGTACTCATGGAGTGCTATCAGGTCCTGCTATGGAAAGAATAAATAGTTCATCAATTGAAGAATTAATAATGCTCAATACTATACCGCTAAAAGAAGAAAATGATAATTATAAAATTAAATCAATATCTGTTGCTCCTCTATTTGCGGAAGCAATTAGAAGGATTTATGATGATCAGCCAATAAGTAAGTTGTTTGAATATCAAAGATGATACATATTGGAAATATCCCTCTATGGCATTAAAGCTGTAGAGGGTTTTTGCAGTATGAATTTTAAGGCATTATTAAGAATATTACTTAAAATTATGATGATAGAATTTAATATGTCATGTTTGTAATAATATATGGTTTATTATAAAAATGCTTTATTTACTACCTAATGTAAGGCATAATTATATATAATGAATTTTGAATATTTTGGAGGAAATAAAATATGGAGAGTTTATCGGATAAAATTTTAATAGTAGATGATGATGAAAATATAAGTGAAATTTTAAATATGTATTTAGAGAGCTCAGGATATACTACTAAAATAGCTAGTACAGGAAAAAGAGCTCAAGAATTATTTTTGGAATATAATCCCAATTTGGTGTTGCTTGATGTAATGATACCTGGAATAGATGGGATAGATGTATTAAAGTGGGTGAGAAAGCAAGGCGAAGTTCCTGTAATAATGCTTACAGCTAAAGGTGATACATTTGATAAAGTTTTAGCATTAGAATTAGGAGCAGATGACTATATAGTTAAACCCTTTGAACCAAAAGAGCTATTAGCAAGGGTAAAGGCTGTTTTAAGAAGATATTCAGCTGATAATGCTAAGAGTGAAATAATAAAGCTTAGTGATTTATCAATAGATCCAACATCATATAAAGTTATTTTTAATAAAGAAGATATAAAAATGCCGCCAAAGGAATTTGAACTTTTGTATTATTTAGCAAAAAATAAAAATAGAGTATTTACAAGAGAACAATTACTTTGCGAAGTATGGGGGTATGATTACCCTGGAGATTCTAGAACAGTTGATGTTCATATAAAAAGATTAAGAGAAAAATTAACTAGTGGTGAAGAATGGCAGATAGAAACAGTTTGGGGTGTGGGATATAAGTTTGAGGTGAAATAATGAGGAAACATGGCTTATTGCATAAATTAATGAATATTAATGCTATTATTATGGCTTGTGTTTTAACTTTTTTAGCTTGTTTACTATCTATATGGATAAAAATGAATTTTATTACAGAAAAAGAGCTTCAATTTAATCAAATGGGGCAATATATAAGTAATATGATAATAACTTATTCTGATATTGAAGATACTGAAGAAAGTAGAATTTCTAAATTGAAAAATATATTAAATATATCAGGAACAGCAATAAATGCTGATATATATATACTAGATGATAAGATGAGAATGTATATTTCAGCAGATAATATTAAACATATATATGATGCTGAAGATGCTAAGATTTTAAATTTATCTTCAGATGTCTTAAAAAGCGGGAAGACGATAAAATATATAAAAAAGAATTATACTTGCATATATCCTGTAATGCAAGATGGTGAATTTAAGGGCTGTGTTGTTATGGAGTCGCCTTTATTTTTAGTTAAAGGTCAATTAAGTAAAATATATATTATTATTTGGATTTCAGCAGGTCTTTTTATGATCTTATCTACTATAGTTTTATCATTTTTTACAAATATAATATTAATTAATCCATTGCATGAAATAAGCAAGACCGCAAGAAGATTTGCCAATGGAGAAGTGGATAAAAGAGTTAGTATATGTTCAAATGATGAAATCGGAGAATTGGCAAAATCGTTTAATATAATGGCTGAATCATTAGAAAAAGTTGAAAATAATAGACGAGAATTTATATCTAACGTTTCTCATGAATTAAGGAGTCCTATAACTTCAATTAAAGGGTTTATATCAGGAATAATAGATGGCGTAATCCCAAAAGATAAAGAGGGATATTACTTAGAAAGAGCGTATAATGAAACTCAAAGATTAACCAGATTAATTAATGATTTATTGGATTTATCAGCTATTGAGTCAGGAAAACTTAAATTTAAAATGAAAAAAGTTGATATTAATGAAATAATACGAATTTGTATTATAAATAATGAGCAAAAATTAAATGATAAAAATATAAATTTAGAAGTTAATTTTCAATACGAAAAATGTTTTGCAAATGCAGATGAAGATAAGATGATGCAGGTGGTAACAAATTTGTTAGATAATTCAGTTAAGTATTGTGGAGATTGTGGAACTATAAAAATAAGTAATTATATTAAAGGAAATAAAATATTTACTCAAATATACAATGATGGACCTCAAATAGAAGAAGAAGAAATAAATAAAATATGGGATCGATTTTATAAATCAGATAAATCTAGAACTAACAAGGTAAGTACTGGACTAGGACTGCCAATAGTTAGAATGATACTCATGCAGCAGGGAGAAGAAATCTGGGCAGAAAATGATAAAATTAAAGGTGTAAATTTTATTTTCACCTTAACTAAATTTAAAGAATTATAATAAAGGAGTAATGAAATATGTTTTTAATAGTTGGACTTGGAAATCCAGGTATTCAATATGAAAATACACGACATAATATAGGATTTAATGTTATCGATAATATAAGTAAGGAGTATAATATTGATATAAATAGGGAAAAATTTAAAGGTATGTATGGCGAAGGCTTTATAGGCAATACAAAAGTGATTTTATTAAAACCAACTACATATATGAATTTAAGTGGAGAAAGTATAAGAGAAGTAGTTGATTTTTACAAGATTACTAATGAGCAGATAATAGTTATTTATGATGACATAAGTTTAGATATTGGAAGACTTAGATTAAGGGAAAAAGGTAGTGCAGGTGGGCATAATGGAATAAAGAGCATAATAGCGCATTTAGGTACAGATATTTTCCCGAGAATAAAGGTGGGCGTAGGACAACCTGACGTTGATCTTGTAAAATATGTACTGGGTAAATTTACAAAAGAGGAAATGGATATTTTAAAATTTAGTATAGATGCATCCACAAAAGCAGTAGAAGAGATTATAAAATCAGATGTTAAGCAGGCTATGAATAAATATAACGGATTTAAGCCGAATTTAAGTATTTAAGGATGGTGCAAAATATGAGGTTAAAAGGATTATTGGAGCCTTTAGAGGAGAGTTCAGAGTTTAAGAACTTAGAAGATTCAATTAAAGGTAAAAAATATCCTATAGGAATATATGGTATATCAGAATCTGGAAGAGGATATATAATAGATGGTATATTTGAGAATATTGATAAGTCTATAGTAGTAATAACTCAAAATGATATAGAAGCCAAAAACCTATATGAAGATTTAATATTATACACAAATGAGGTTTACTATTTCCCAGCTAAGGAGGTAGTATTTTATAATATTGATGCTGTATCGGGAGATTTAAGATGGGCTAGATTAAAAGTAATAAATGAGATATTAAATAATAATAAAAAAATAATTGTAACATCTGTAGATGCATTTGCCTCTAAATATACACCACATAAATTATTTACAGAATATAATATAAAATTAAAAGAAAATGATGATGTTGATGTTAAAGAGATAGGCAAAAAACTAATTCAATCAGGATATGAAAGAGTAGAAATGGTTGAAGGAAAGGGTCAATTTTCTTTAAGGGGGGGGATTCTTGATGTTTTCCCAACATGCTCAAGTTATCCATATAGAATTGAATTATTTGGAGATGAAATAGAATCCATAAGAACATTTAATATAGAATCACAAAGAAGCATTGAAAAAGTTAAATCAGTAAACATATTTCCAGCAAAAGAAATAGTCCTTACTGACGAGGCTTTAGAATATGGTAGAGAAAAACTAAAGAGTGAATTTGAGGAAATAGAAGATAAGGATAAAGATAAAGACAGAGTAGAAAAATTAAGAAAAATTTTAAATAAGAATTTAGAATCACTAGAAGAAACATGTTCTTTCGAAACTATAGATAGTTATTTAAATTATTTTTCTAAGAAGACAGAAAGCTTATTTGATTATTTTAATGATTATTATTTTATAATGGATAATGTTCAAAGATGTGAGGGAAAATTAAGTTCTACATATATAGAGTTTGAGGAGAATTTTACAGCATTTTCTCAAAGAGGAGATATTTTTCCGGGACAAGGAGGACTATTACTTAATAAAGAAGAAATACTAGGATTATTTTCAGAACAAAAAATAATTTTTTTAGAATCGTTATCTCAGAATAATAACTGGTTAAGACCAATTACAAAAATTGATATAAGTCAATCAACGTTAACAAATTATCAAGGTCAGTTAGATTTATTAATTGATGATATTTCAAGAAAGAAATCTGAGGAATATAAGACGTTAATTTTATCAGGTACAAGAGCAAGGGGAGAACGTTTAGTAGACACATTACGTGATAGAGGAATTGAAAGCTCATATAAAGATTCTGTAGATAAAATTAATTTTGGTGAAGTTGTAATTACTTTTGGAAATCAGCTGAAAGGTTTTGAATATCCAAACTATAAAATTTGTGTAATTTCAGATAAGGAAGTATTTGGCGAAGCTAAAAGAAAGTTAAAGACTAAAAATAAATCTAAGCAAAAAGGTATTGCAAAGATAAAAAGTTTTGCAGAACTTAAACCAGGTGACTATGTAGTTCATGCTAACCATGGAATTGGTGTATATAAGGGTATTAAACAAATTGATGTTGCAGGACATAAGAGAGATTACTTAGATATTGTGTATGATAAGGGGGATAAGCTTTATGTTCCTGTTGAGCAATTGGATTTAATACAAAAATATGTTGGAAGTGAAGGGAAATTCCCTAAGATAAACAAACTTGGTGGAACTGAATGGCAAAAAGCTAAAGCTAAGGCTAGAAAATCCATTAATGAAATAGCTGAGGACCTAGTTAAGCTTTACGCAACAAGAGCAACAGTAAGGGGCTACAAATTTTCAAAGGACACACAATGGCAAAAACAATTTGAAGATGAATTTCCTTACGAAGAAACTCCGGACCAATTAACATCATTAGAAGAAATTAAAAGTGACATGGAATCAGATAAGCCTATGGATAGACTTTTATGTGGAGATGTTGGATATGGAAAGACAGAAGTTGCAGTAAGGGCGGCATTTAAATGTGTTATGGATGGAAAGCAAGTGGCTTTTTTAGTTCCAACTACAATCTTAGCAGAACAACATTACAAGAATATGAAAAATAGATTTTCAGATTTTCCAATAAAAGTTGATATGGTAAGTAGGTTTAGAACTACAAAACAGCAAAAGGAAACACTTCAAAGGCTTAAAGAAGGAAACGTTGATATTTTAATAGGAACTCATAGAATAGTTTCAAAGGACATACAATTCAAAGACTTAGGATTGTTAATAATTGATGAAGAGCAAAGATTTGGAGTTAAACAAAAAGAGAAAATAAAAAATTTAAAGAAAAATGTAGATGTATTAACTTTAAGTGCTACTCCTATACCAAGAACTCTTCATATGTCATTAACAGGGGTGAGAGATATATCGGTTATAGAAACTCCTCCAGAAGAGAGATATCCTGTACAAACTTATGTTGTAGAACAAAATGATCAACTTATAAGAGATGCAATTTTGAGAGAAGTAGGCAGAGATGGGCAAGTATATTTTGTTTATAACAGAGTAGAAGATATTGATAGAATGGCTAAATACGTCCAAGAATTGGTTCCGGAGGCTAAGATAGGCATCGCACATGGTCAAATGGCAGAAAGAGAACTTGAAAAAGAAATGATGGACTTTATGTCGGGAGAGCATAATGTACTGGTGTGTACAACAATTATAGAAACTGGAATGGATATTCAGAATGTAAACACTATTATAATATATGATTCTGATAAAATGGGATTATCACAACTTTATCAATTGAGAGGAAGAGTAGGTAGATCTAACAGAATAGCATATGCATATCTGCTATATACTAAAGATAAGGTTTTAACAGAAGTAGCAGAGAAGAGACTTAAAGCTTTGAGGGATTTTACGGAATTAGGATCAGGATTTAAGATAGCTATGAGAGATTTAGAAATAAGGGGAGCAGGTAACATGATGGGATCTTCTCAACATGGACACATGGCAACTATAGGATATGATTTATATTGTAGAATGCTCGAGGATACTATTAAGATAATTAAAGGTGAAATAAGTAAAGAACCTATTGAAACTACAGTAGATATAAAAGTTGATGCATTTATTTCAGAACATTATATAGAAGATGAAATACAAAAGATAGAGGTATATAAAAAGATTGCAGCTATTGAAAATATAGATGATTATAATGATATAGAAGAAGAACTAAACGATAGATACTCTAAAATGCCTGAATCAGTTCGTAACTTGATGGATATAGCATATATAAAGAATAAAGCAAAAACTGTATTTATTGAGGAAATAAAAGAAATGCCAAAAGTGATAATATTTAAATTCGCTCAAGGCGAAAGTGATTATTCTAATATTTATGTAAATCTTATTAAAAAATACAAAGATATTGTGGTATTGAAATTTGGATTAGAACCATATTTTGCTTTTAAAATTAAAGGAATAAAAAAAGAAAATAAGTTAGAGTTTTTAAAAGAAGTAGTAGATGACATAATCTTGTAATAAAAAAATGATATACTAAATTATATTGTTTATTTTGAACTGAGTAATATTACAATATAAATATTAATTGAAAAAATTGAATTGTAAAAATAATATTGATATACTAATATTATGTCTTTTACAGCAATACTTAGAAAAAAGCGAGGGGAATACTTTGAAAAGATTAAAAAAAATTATTGCAACTGCAGCAGTTTGTGCATTAGCAATATCAATGATGGGTTGCAAAATGATTGAAAAAACGCCTGAAGCTATAGCAAAAACAGTTATTGCAAAAGTAGGTGATGAGAAAATTACTAAAGGTGATTTAGAAAGTGAATTGGAAAAAGCTGGAGTTGTTCAGCAATTAAAATCTACTTATGGCGAAGATTATGCAAATAATGATCAAGCAAAAGAACAACTTAAACAAATAAGACAACAATATTTAACTATGTTAGTAAATGAAAAAGTAATGATACAAAAAGGTACTGAATTAAAATTAATACCATCAGATGATGAACTTAATAAGAAAGTTGAAGATACAATTTCTCAATATAAACAAGTGTACGGTGGAGAAGATCAGTATAAGAAAGCTTTAGAGCAATATGGTTATACAGAGGATAGCTTTAAAGAAATTCAAAGAGATCAAGCAAAATTAAATGCTATATATGAAGCAATGACTAAAGATGTTAAGATAACTGATGATGATGTAAAGAATTATTATGAAGAGAATAAAGACAGTAAGTATACTACACAAGGAGAAATAGATTATAACAAATCTTTAGAAGAAGCTAATGCTATAAAGGCTGAATTAGATGCTGGTGCAGATTTTGCTAAGACAGCTAAAGAAAAATCAACTGATACTGGAACAAAAGACAATGGCGGAAGCTTAGGATTTGTAAAGTATGATGATACTCAATATGTTCAAGAATTTATGGATGGATTTAAAAATTTAAAAGAAGGTGAAATTTCAGCACCTGTAAAGAGCCAATTTGGATATCATATAATTAAAGTCACTGGTGTAACTAGTGAAGGTGCGAATGTATCTCATATTTTAGTTGCAGAAAGAGGAGAAAGTAAAGTAACTCCTTTTGATGAAGTAAAAGATAGCATTAAATCACAAGTAACTCAAGAAAAAACTAATGCAGCATATAATTCAAAATTAGAAGAATGGAAAAAGGATATACAGATAAAGACATACGAAGATAGATTATAGTAAATTTTCTCCTCTTAACTTAAAGAGGAGAAAATTTTTTTTTATATAATATAAAATTTAGTTATTAGTGCATAAAATTTCTATATATTCAAATAATAATATCGTAAATTACTTAGATAAAATTACTTAAACAAATATAGAAGAAAGGAGCATGTTGTTAGAAAGGAATAGATAACTTTATATTAAATAATATTTTTAAGTGTTATATAACAAAAACATATAATATTTTATAAACTTTCTACAACGGTGAATAACTAATGAAAGCAACAGGAATTGTCAGAAGAATTGATGACTTAGGAAGGGTAGTAATTCCAAAAGAAATAAGAAGAACATTAAGAATAAGGGAAGGAGATCCGTTAGAGATTTTTACAGACCGTGATGGAGGAGTAATATTGAAAAAATATTCTCCAATTGAAGAGCTAACTGATTTTTCAAAGGAATATTGCGAAAGTTTACAACAAGTTATAGGACATATTGTATTGATATGTGATAAAGATGCATTTATTTCAGTAAGTGGAGCTCCCAAAAAAGAGTATATTGAAAGAAAAGTAAGTAACGAATTAGAAAAAATAATGAATGATAGAAAAACTGTGTTATTAAATAAATCTTCAGGATCAGTAGTTCCATTACATAATGATGATGAAGAAACAGAATATATCAGTCAAGTCATTGCACCTATCATAGCAGAAGGTGATGAGATTGGAGCTGTAATTATTCTATCAAAAGAAGATGATGTAGAATTAGGAGATGTTGAAACAAAACTAGTTGAGACAGCAGCTGCATTTTTAGGAAAACAAATGGAGCAATAATACTTCTTTGAGAAACATAAAAAATCAAAATTATCAATAATTAAAATAAAAGTCATAATACCTCCAGATTTACAATAAGAATTATTAATAGTATGTAAGTTTGGAGGTGTTTTATGAAAAAACAATCACTTGTTAAAGCAAGTTTAATTTTAGGTATAGCAGGAATATTAACAAGATTCCTAGGATTATTTTTTAGATGGCCATTGATAATGTTAATTGGAGATGAAGGTATAGGGTATTATCAGATGTCTTATCCGCTATATATGTTTTACATAGCATTAGCTTCAGGTGTACCAGTTGCTATGTCTAAAATAATATCTGAAAGAAATGCTGTAAATGATATAAGAGGAACCTTCGAAGTAATGAAGGAGTCGTTTCTTTTAATGATAATAATAGGGACAGGCATGACGGTATTCTTATTTTTCTTTGCTCATCCTATAATTCATTATCTTAAATGGGATGAGAAGTCGTATTATTCTTTAATAGGGATCTCTTTTGCTCCTGTTGTTATTTCATGTATGACAATACTAAGAGGATTTTTTCAAGGATTTCAAAATATGACCCCATCAGCCATATCTCAGATAATAGAACAAATTGGAAGAGTGCTTTTTGGAGTGGGATTAGCAGTGTTTTTATTGCCAAGGGGTATAGAATATTCAGCTGGTGGCGCAGCCTTTGGTGCAACAGCTGGAGCGGTTTTAGGTACGTCGTATCTGTATTCAAAATATAAAAAAATAAAAAAAGAATATGGAATAAAGAGATTGAAGGCTAATTCAGATGTATTAAATACAATACTGAAAATTGCAATTCCAATTTCATTGGGAACAACAGTAGGAACTATAATGAATTTAATAGATTCCATTTTAGTTCCGCAAAAGCTGTTACAAGCTGGTTTTACAACTACAGAAGCTACAGTATTATATGCTCAATTAACTGGAAAAGCGTCTGTCATAGTTAATATACCACTTACACTTTCAATGGCAATTTGCACATCTTTAATTCCTATAATTGCTGAGAGTTTTATTTTAAAAAAGAATAGTGAATTAAAGAATAAAATAAATATGTCAATGAAAATGGCAATAGTAATAGCACTTCCGTGTACGCTTGGTTTATTCTTTTTAGCTGAACCTGTAATGAAATTTATTTTTCCAGGAAGATTTGAAGGATTTGAAATATTGACATATCTATCTATATCTATACCATTTATAATAATAACACAAACTACTACGTCAATATTGCAAGGAACAGGGCATTATATAAAGCCGGTTATAAATTTACTTATTGGATGTATTGTTAAGGTAATATTAACATGGACATTAATGCCTGTTAAATATCTTAATATTTATGGTGCAGTTATTGGAACTATAAGCGCATATGTTATTGCAAGTATATTAAATATTATAGTCTTAAAAGTTACGCTAAAAATAAAATTAGATTTATATGACATATTAATAAAACCTTCATATGCATCAATAATTATGATAATAGCAGTAATGTTTAGTTATAATATTATATATAAGTGCACTGTAAGTAATGGTATATCATGTTTGTTGTCAATATTTATAGGAGGAATAATATATGGTATATTAGTAATAGTATTTAAAGTATTTGGAATAGAAGAAATAAAAGATAGAATCAAAAGGATATAAAAAGGAGAGGAACCTAATGATTAAAATAGTTGGATTAGGACCAGGATCAAAGGAATCATTAACAATAGGAACATTAAATGAACTTAGAAATGGGAAGAATGTGTTTTTGAGAACAGAAAAACATCCAACAGTAGATTACTTAATAGAAGAGAAAGTGAATTTCAGCACCTATGATAACGTATATGAGACTAAGGAAAGCTTTGATGAAGTATATTTAGATATAGCACAAGATTTAATATGTAAACATAAAGAGTGCGGGGACTTGGTTTATGCAGTTCCGGGTCATCCTCTAGTTGCTGAAAAATCTGTTTTTAATTTAATTGATTTATGTAAAGAAGAAAACATAGAGTATAAAATAATTCCAGCTGTTAGTTTTATAGATGCTATGATGGAAGGTCTACAAATAGATCCAATAGAAGGATTAAAGGTAATAGATGCATTTGATATAAAAAATCAAATATTAGACAAGAGAATAGGAACAATAGTAACTCAAGTATATAATCCATTAATAGCATCAGAAGTTAAACTTAGATTATTAGAATATTATAATGATGAGACAGAAATATTTTATGTAAGAGCAGCAGGTATACAGGGAGAAGAAAGTATTAGAAAGATACCTTTATTTGAACTAGATATGCAGGAGGATATAGACTATCTAACATCTATATATATGCCTAGGGATCTAAATAATAAAAAAGATTTTAATGATTTATTAGATATAGTAGAAAAATTAAGAAGTGAAGATGGATGTCCTTGGGATAAAGAACAGACTCATAAATCCTTAGAAAAGGCACTTGTAGAAGAGAGTTATGAAGTTATTGATGCTATAGACAGAGATGATGATGACGCCTTGATAGAGGAGCTAGGAGATGTATTACTTCAAGTTGTATTTCATTCATCAATAGGTAATGAAGATGGTTATTTTAACATTCTAGACGTAATAGAGGGGATTTGTAATAAAATGATATATAGACATCCACATATTTTTAATAGTGATGTTAATTTAAATACCTCTGATGAAGTTATAATCAAATGGGATGAATTAAAAAAGAAAGAAAAGGGATATTTAGGACTTGTTGATGAAATGAAAGGAATAACTAAAGGATTACCAGCGCTTTTAAGAGCGCATAAAGTTCAAGAAAAGGCTAAAAAGGTTGGATTTGATTTTGAAAATGTTGATGAAGCAATAAAAAAATTAAATGAAGAAATTCAAGAAGTAATAGATGTATATAATATGGAAAATATGGATAAAATAAAAGATGAAGTCGGTGATTTATTATTTTCTTGTGTAAATATTGCTAGACTTTTAAAGGTTGATGAAGAAATTTCTTTAAATAATGCTATAGACAAGTTTATACGTAGATTTGCTTATATTGATGAAGAATCAAAGAAAAAAGGTATTGAATTAATTGATATGAGCTTAGAAGATATGGATAAACTTTGGGAAAAATCAAAAAAATAGATTAATATAACAATATATTAAAGGAATTTTCTACTTTTTGAAGAATAATAATTTATAAAGTAACTATGTTGTAACTTATTTGCTATATAATTTTGCTTTATTTTTAATTCAATGAAAGAATTTGTTTTTCTATAGACTCTTGTGGAAAGAGGTTATATAATAAAAGGGTGCAACTTAGTACATAAAAAGAACAGTTTAAATAAAATGTAACTGTATTTTAAGGAGGATGTTATTGTGAATAAATCAGAATTAATCACTAGTATGGCAGAAAAAAGTAAATTAACTAAAAAAGATGCTGAATTAGCTTTAAAAGCATTCATCGAAACAGTTGAAGAAACTTTAGAAAACAAGGATAAGGTTCAATTAGTTGGATTTGGTACTTTTGAAAGCAGAGTAAGAAAAGCAAGAAAAGTAAGAAATCCAAGAACAGGAGAACCTCTTGATATTGCTGAAACAACAGTTCCAGTATTCAAGCCAGGAAAAGAATTTAAAGATAAAGTTAATAAGTAATAATTAACTTAAAATAGGAAAAGTGGACCCGAAGTTTCGGGTTCTTTTAATTTACTATAAGGAGAAGAAATGAGATTAGATAAGTACTTAAAAGTTTCAAGAATAATAAAAAGAAGAACGGTAGCTAAGGAAGTTTGCGAAAGTGGAAGAATAAAAATAAATGATAAGGTAGCAAAACCTTCTACAAAGATAAATGAAGGTGATATTATCGAAATAACATTTGCTAACAGAATGCTTAAAGCAGAGATTATTAATATTGCTGAACATGTTAGAAAAGAAGATGCTAAAGAAATGTATACTATACTAGAAGGCGAAGAAGACAAAGAGTAGAAACTAATAACTACTCTTTTTATTATATTTAATAGAAAATATAAATTCTAAATCTAATCCTATAATCATATATGTATATAAGAAGAATATAGGAGGAAGTTTTTATGGAGAAAAGAGTAGATAATAAACAAGAAGAAAATAAGTCTAATTTAAATTTAGAAAATAGAAGAAGATTAACTATAAGTGGAGTTATTGAAGTTATAAGTTTTGATGAATTAAAAATAGATTTGACTACTAATTTAGGTAATCTAACTATTAAAGGTGAAGATCTAAAAATGAATAAATTAGATGTGCAAAATGGAGATGTTATAATTGAAGGCAATATTGCATCTATGGTGTATAATGGAAAAGTAACAAAAAAGAGCGATGAAAGCATAATAAAAAGGCTATTTAGGTAGGGTAAGAAGATGCCGCTACAGATAAGCATGCAATTTAACATAGTATTCTTTAGTATATTAGCAGGAATAATAACAGGCATACTATTTGATATGTATAGAATAATCAGAGGGTTAAGTAATTTTAAGGCTGTTATGATTGTGGAAGATATATTATTTTGGATACTCGCAAGTATAATTGTTTTTACTTTTTTATTATATACTAACTATGCTTTTTTAACTCCATATGTATATATTTTTATATGTTGCACTATTTTACTTTATATGATATTTATAAGTAAGTATTTTTATAGTATCGAAAAATTTATACTAGATATAATTTTTAAGATTATAAGGGTGATATTAAAAAACTTAAGTTATCCATTAAAACTAGCATTTTATAAGATTATAGATAAGAATAAATAAGAAAAATATCTTGAATAATATTAATATAGTGTTTACAATATAATTAGGGTAATTTATAAAAATAGAGGTTCTATATTATGAGAAAAAAGTCAATATTAAAGAAATTGATAATTGCTTTATTTTTATTCATCTTTTGTTTTGGCTATATTAGACAAATGATAACAATGAACAGAATAGAAAAGGAAATACAAAGCAAACAATCTCAGTTAGACGAAATTAAGACTAAACATGAAAGACTTCAAGATGAGGTTAATAAAATTGATGAAGGATCATTGGATTACTTAGAAAGATTGGCAAGAGAAAGACTTGGTATGATTAAACCCGGTGAGAAAGTTGTTAATAGTGAAGAGTCGGCCAAAAACGATGGGAATTAGATTCTGATTTTTATAAATATTTATCTTAAATTGAATAATAAAAAATCATTTAACTAATAATTAGGTTTAAAGCAAGAATAATTACTAATGTAAATTGTTCTTAAACAATATATTTTCAAATTCAAGGAGGAGTCGTTTAAACATGACCTTAATGGCAGGAAACATAGTAGAGGGCACAGTAGTTAATATTACAAATTTTGGAGCTTTTATTGAAGTTGAAGGGAAAACTGGATTGGTTCACATCTCAGAAGTAGCGGATTCTTATGTAAAAGATATAAAGGAGCATCTTAAAGAACAAGATAAAGTTAAAGTAAAAGTTATATCAATTGATGATAATGGTAAAATAAGTCTTTCAATAAAACAAGCAAATACTAATGTTCCTAAAAGATCAGCTAGACCAGCGGAAATTGATTGGAAATCATCTGAAAAGAAAAAATCAGCAGCAAATAACTTTGAAGATATTATGTCAAAATTCTTAAAAGATAGTGAGGAAAGAATGCAAGATGTGAAAAAACATCAAGAATTCAAAGGTAAGAATAGTAAAAGAGTTTAATTATCTATCAAAGATATTATTAATGGCGCTATTATGTAGGATGAATTAATAATTGGCTTGTTTTGCAATTATATTTATTCTACATTTTTTATACATTAAAATTTAATTAATTAAAATAAATAATAAAATTTATAAAAAAATTAGGTTGACAGTAATAACATTATGCATTATAATAAGTTTTGTTGTTAGCAGCTTGATGTTCAACAAGCCGAAGTGGCGGAACTGGCAGACGCACAGGACTTAAAATCCTGCGGTGGTTAAACACCGTACCGGTTCGATTCCGGTCTTCGGCACCAAAAAATAAATAGTATTTAACATCGCGGGGTGGAGCAGTTGGTAGCTCGTCGGGCTCATAACCCGAAGGCCGTAGGTTCAAGTCCTGCCCCCGCAACCATTATGGCGGAATAGCTCAGCTGGCTAGAGCACTCGGTTCATACCCGAGGTGTCGTAGGTTCAAGTCCTATTTCCGCTACCAAAAGTGCCGAAGTGGCGGAACTGGCAGACGCACAGGACTTAAAATCCTGCGGTGGTTAAA
>ENA-OXEC01000266-OXEC01000266.1-human-gut-metagenome-genome-assembly--contig:-NODE-266-length-28941-cov-35.2317_pt1 | contig 28941 bp, 29 predicted proteins | sample MGYA00249351_ERZ652235 | MGnify/ENA primary metagenome ERZ652235 (study PRJEB26925, sample SAMN05826906) | human gut metagenome | biome: ENVO:2100002; feature: ENVO:00000062; material: ENVO:00002003...
TTTATAATATTCTTAGGTGGATTAGATAAGAAAAAGTCTTATCTAAATGACATTGGGAGAAATCCATCTTTTTTTTGCTACAACATTTTTTCAGGGGGCAAAGGGGGCATAGCAAAAGTACTCTTTTTTCTAATCTGCATGGAAGAGAATCATAAATATATTATTCAATAAAAAGTAATTTAACTTCAATACATATTGGAAAATAAGTATAATTTTTTAAAATTTAAAATCTTAGAATAAAAAATAGAACAATTTAATAGTTGAAGTGAGTTGTAATTTAATAATGGAACTAACGGGGGAGAAAGAGGGGGAAAGGGGTTATAATATATAATAAAATTTATAAGTTTAATTAAAAAATAATTCTATTTTATAAATAATATAAAAAACAATTATATAAAAATAAAATTAAATTAATATTAAGTTATTACTTATAAGATTAATATAAGTAAATTAAATAAAATATTCAATATATAGTATTTGCTATTAATATGCAACGCTATATATTGAATAATAAAAATTTATTTCAAGAAGATAACTAATTGTATATATCCTATTTAATAATATATATTCCAATATAATATTAAAAAATTTGAATTTATTTATCAATATCAATACTATTTCAATTATTATGCAATTTAAGTTTATATCTGCAATGATTAAATAAATTAGAAATAAAAGTTTACATAGTCTAATATGTTATAATATGATTACCAAAAAGAAAAGAGGTGCTATACCTATGAAATGGAGCGAAGTAAAGAGTTTATATCCAAATCAATTTATTAAATTTGAAATTGTGGAAAGTCATGAAGATGATAAGTATAAATATGTTGATGATATTGCAGTAATAAAGGTAATCAAAGATGGTCATGAAGCAATGAAAGAATTTGCAAAATGCAAAAATGGTCAGCTTGTATATAGTACTGCTAATGAAAATGTTGTAATAGAAAAAGTAAAAAATATTGGAATAAGAAGGAGTATATAGTGAATGTAAAATTACAATTAAAAAGTGGATTGCTATATACTTCTATTGAAATTGAACATGAAGGAAAAAATATAGTTGTAAATGATGTTATTGTAGATACAGGTGCATTTCATACAATAATATCATCTGATTTTTTAGAAGAACTACAGGAAGAATTTACAAATGAAGATATGTTGATTGAAGCATATGGCTATGGAGGAGCTTCGAGTTATGCTGTAAGAAAAAGAATTGACACTATTTCATGTGGAGATATTAGATTAAATGATTTCAGAATAGATTTTGGACAGATAGATCCAGACGAAAAAGTTAATGGATTATTAGGACTGGACTTTTTAGAGAAGCAGGAATTGTTTTAGACATAGCCGATTTAAAGATGTATAGAAAAAAATAATATTTTATTAAATTGTAAAACAGCACATAAGCTAAATTAAAAAGCATTATGTGCTGTTTTATATTGTCATTAATTTTTTTGGGGGAATTATACATTTTCAAGCAAAAATTAATTTATGATATATTTTGTATTTATTATGAGTTAATAATTGTTATTTTTGTTGATTTCAAACATCGAGCTAGAAAAAAAGTGTGTTGGCTATGCCCCCAATGCCCCCAAAATGCAATTCATCGTAAAATGATTTTGCTTGTATTAGTGATAGAAAAGTTTCCTTATTTGATTGAAAATACAAGGTTATTGATTAAATAGAAAAAATAATAATGGTATAATGTTATAAATAAAAACATTATAGATTAATTCAGAGGTAATATATATGGAATTATTAAAAGATGAATTAAAACGTAGAATTGAAAGAATCATATGTGGAGAATTGGTTAGTAAAGTTTGTAATAGCAGCAGCAATAATGGCATGGAAGTTGTAGAAAAATGGGGATGTATGCCTGGTTCAGATGGGTATAAAGAAGCAGAAAGAATATTTGGTAAAAAATACAAATTAATTGAATTTTCACAGTTAAAAAAGGAAATATTAATTACTTGGTATAATGAATTTCTATATCAAGAGAGAATAAAAGCTAAAAAAGAGTATTCTATAGAATTTAATGATAATACAAAGTTGTATAATTCTGTAAAAAATAATGTGATAAATGAAAATGTTGATAGAAAATTAACTGGTGTACATTCAGACTTTATTGATAATTTTAATGAAAATGCATCAATAATAGAAGATATAGAAAGATTATTTAGTATAGTTGAAGAATCTGCTGAAAACAAAATTAATAAGCCAATAGGTTTGAATGATGTGGATAAAGCAATATTTGGATTTGATGAGATTAATAATAAAAAAAATAGATTATTAGATAGTAAAATAGAAGCGATTCAAGAATTAATTAGTAAGATTAATAAAAATAACAATAGCATATCGAATAAAAGAAATAATGTTTATGAAAATTATATTGTTAATGAAGTAATACAAAGAAGAGTATATTTATATGATATTCTAGAATATATTGCAAAGAATGAAGATTATTATTATAATGTATTTTTTAAAATGACCCATAATACTGTCTCATCAAATAAGTTTGAGAATGATGAAATAAATTCAGAGCTAGAAAAAATACTTGAAAGATATTTGCTAGAAAGAGAAGTCAATCTTAAAAGAAAGGAAGAAGGTGAAGGTAGAAATAAAACATCAAAGAGTATATTAGAAAAAGCATTTAATGATGAGCTTAAAGGGATTAAGTCAAAATGTGCATATTTAAGTGATAACTATGTTGCTTTTGAAGTTATGTATGAGGAATGTAAACAAGATAATATTTGTGATGAAATAATTCAATATTATAATGTAGAACGTAGATACAACTTGAGATTATATAAAGAAATAATATATGACATAATAAATTATAAAGGAATGAAAAAGTACCATTATGAAGAATTAATAAGAAGAGTTGCTAAAGTAACTATTTTAGATAATTGTATGTATAGGCATTTATACATAAAAGAAATTTTGAAAAATCTTGCATTTGAAATAGAACAAGGAAAAGATAATTATTATAATAATTTAATAAATGAATTAGAGGATATAATCGGTTTAAAAATTAGTATAGTAAAAGATATGCTAGATACAGAAACTTTGAGTCATAAAAAAATATGTACAGAAGAATTAAAAGAAGATTTGAAAGAAGCTATAATTAAAATTCTAAATATAAAGAAAGAAGACTTAGAAGATTTAAGAAATATTGATTTATTAGAAGGATTTAAAATAGAAAATAAAGAAAAAACAGAAAATATTAATATTGAAAATGACAAAGAAATAAGTAAAGATATATTTAATACATTATATAAATTATTAGAATACACTAAAGAAAATTTCAAAGAAGGATATGAATATATAAATTTATAATTAATAGGTAAATATGTAGTTCTGATGAATAGAATTACATATTTATTTTTTTTACCAAGAATACATTAAATGGAATATTTTCCATATTATTTTGAACATTCCCAAATAAGAAATGATGGTAATTTTGAAAATTGTTATTATATAGGTGTAGGAAAGATCTAATTAAAGAATTTCAATTTGAAAAAGTTGAATATATAGGAGGTGAAGAAAAATGAGAATTAATAGCATAATTGATTCATTGGAAATGAATGGAATTAAGTTTGATTACAAAGCTTTCAATGAGAATATTGTAAAGAAAAAAGAGCATGAACAAGCTATTTTAGCTGATAAGATTAAATCAAAATTAGGAGTACAAGGAAAGAATTTGAATTTAGATGAGACAACAGAAGTCATACAAGCTTTATATAATAACAATATCTATCCAGAGTCTTTATCCTTTGAGTATTTATCTAAGCATAAGACTGAAAATGAGATTTACAAACTTCTTTTGCAATATAAAGAAAACAATCAGTTCTTACACCTATACAGAGATAAGCTAAAGAGTCAAATCGGCTCAGATGGTAGGCTTCATGCAAATTGAAAGATTGATGGAGCTAAGACTGGCAGAATTACTTGTTCAAATCCAAATTTGCAAGGATTTCCTAATGGAATTAAGGAATTCTTCATTCCAGAAGAAGGTAATGTATTTGTAATCTGCGACTACAATCAAATAGAGCTTAGAGTGTTAGCAGAATTAGCTGGAGAAAAAAATATGATTAAAGCCTTTGAAGAAGGGAAAGACATTCATTGTGAAACAGCTGCATTGATTTTGCAAAAAAATAAAAACTTAATAGATAATGCTGAAAGAAAACTAGGGAAAAAGGTTAATTTTTCTATGATCTATGGTGTATCTACATATGGATTAACTAAAATTCTTAATAAAGAAGGAATTTCAGTAACACAATCGCAAGCTGATTATATTAGGACTTTATTTTATAGAAGCTATCCTAATATATTTAAACTTCATAATATTCTTTTAACAGCTGATGTGATTAAAAGTATTGGAGGAAGATGTTGGGATTATATACCCAAAGGTGATGTAAAGAGACTGAATCTTCCAATACAAGCAAGTGCAGCAGAAGGTTTTAAGGAAGCATTAGCTTTGTTAGTAGAATCTTTAACAGAATACCCAGAATGGAGCCTTGTAAACGTTATACATGATGAGATTTTATTGGAAGTTCCTATTGATGAAGCCGAAAAAGCTAAAGAAATATTACAAAAAAGCATGATACAAGGAATGAAAACTATTTTAAAAATAGTGCCAGTTATTGTTGATATAAAAATACAAGATAATTGGAAAAAGTAATTTGTAAATTAAGAGGAGGCATTTTGCTATGGAAAATGAATTAGGAAAAGATTTAATTAAGGATTTAAATTCGGACATTGCTAAAAATGAAAATACAATTAATGAACCCCAAGGAAATTATTTAAATGAAATTTTGCAATCAGATAATAGATTGAATTTTAATGCGTATCCAGAAGATTTGACTTTTAGTATTGTAAGACAAGCTAGGATACCAGAAGGAAGATATTCATTTATTTTAAGAAGTGTGTATCGACAAAATAATCAAACTACGAAATATGGTTTAAAAAATCAAATAGTTTGGAATTATGAAATAAGTGATCAAGAAGGAAATAAGTTTTCAATAATTGATAGAAATAATATCTCTGCTAGTTCTAAGTCAAAGTTTAGAAAGAATTTAAAAAGTTATTGTGAAGCTTTAAATCTTACTGAAATAAACCTAAATAATTTAATTGGTATTAAGGGAACTTTAACAGTTAAGCACAATATTGATGATGATGGGAACACTTATGAGAATGTTGAGGAAATACAACCTACAGATGAATTTGAAAAAGTACTTGATGATAACTCAGACGAATTTGATTTATAGAAATAATGTTGTTGGTGATACCTGTTTGGTATCACTGACAAACTACAGGAGGTTCTATCATGAATAATAAAACAGAAATAATTAATGAAGATGACTATTTGAAAGAATATCATCTAAAGAGACTCCGCTTTATTCCAAAAGAATATGCAAACCTTAATGAGATTAGTAATGGAATAGGTAATGAAAACAATCTTAAAAAATTAACTGCTGGATGTATTTTACTTAATAATGGTGATTATATATTTTATTTGTTTATGAATAAAGTGAGTTCTTTAGATATAGCTAAGACTAATTCTTTGTATGAAAACATTAAGAAACATGTAACAGAAGATGATTTAAAAGCGTCAAAAGATTTAAAAAAAGAATTAGAAAACACAATTATTGTAAATAATATGGCAGATAGAGGTTTCTTTTATAAAGGTAGAAAAACTATATTTGATCCCAATACATTTTCAAATCATTTTTTAAGAAGAGTTGATTTAATAGCACTAAATGATGATGAAATGGCTATTTACAATAGGCATGGTTATTACACTAGAGTTAATATAGAAAGCTTAATATTAGCTAAACTAACTCATAAAATTATGAATGAACCTAAAGAACTTTGGAATAGCTTTAATGAAAAAGAAGGATTACGAGCAGTTCAAAGAGCAACTAAATTGGTTAAAAATTTAACAACCAATAGAAATCTTGTTAATCTAAAAAACGGTATGTTTAATTTAACAACATATGAGTTGAAAGAGCACAGTCCCTAAATATTTAAGTTTTATTCAAGTACCTTTTGAATATAATCAAAATGCTAAATGTGAACTATTTCTTAAGTATATTAATGACGTAATGGAAGGCGATAAAGAATTAATTAATGTCATTCAAGAAATTATGGGATATTGTTTAACAGCTGAAACACGAGCAGAAAAAGCATTTTTCTTTTACGGTTCGGGTTCTAATGGGAAAAGTCTATTAGCTAAGATTATTACTGAATTGGTTGGAAAAGAAAATGTATCAGCTGAAAGTCTTAATGGAATGTCAAGGCAGTTTGGACTTCAATCTATAATAGATAAGATTGTCAACATTTCTTCAGAGAATGAACTTAAGGATGCTAAAGGAATTAATACTGAAAATCTTAAGGCAATAATTAGTGGAGATAATTTGACTATTGATATAAAGTACCAAGCTCCAATTGATTACGTTCCAATATGTAAGTTAATATTTTTAGTTAATTCACTTCCAGATACAACAGATATAACTCATGGATATTTTAGAAAAATAATGATAATTCCATTTAACAAGAAGTTTGAAGGAGATGAAAAGGATGTTCATTTATTTGAGAAGATTAGAAAAGACGAAATGCCTGGTATTTTAAATTGGGCTATAGAAGGGTTAAAGAGATTAAGAAGCAATGATTATAAATTTACTGAATCATCAGCTATTAATAAGCTTTTAGAACGATATCAAGAAGAACAGAATCCTGTTATCAGATTTGTTGAAGATATGTTTGTAGTTGATGAAGAAAGTAAAATATCAAGAAAAGATATTATTAGTAAATATTATACATGGATAAGTCAACAAGGCATAGATGATAGAAACAGCAAGTCAAACCAAAAGTTTTGGAAGATGTTTCAAGCTGCTTTAGACAAGTTAAATATTCATGTTGAAGAGAAAAAGATTAAAGGCATAAGGCATTTTAAAGGAATTAGGTTAAATTCAGATTTGGCAAGTGAATTATCAAAAGCTGAAATGGAGTTTGTCCTATAAAGTGAAAGTCTGCATCTTTAAATGCAATACAGTGTCTTTGAATAAGATAGCCAGCGTTAAAATACTTTAACGCTTTACAATAATAAATATATATGATGGAAAAGAAAGGAAGAAGTGTTATGTCAGTAAGCAAAGAATTTATAGAAAGAAGAAAAAATGAATTAGAAAGGGATGATAATATGGATTTCAGTATTATTGATGAGCAAGATAATAAAGAAGCTAATGACAGTGAAGAAATGAATGTTGCAGAAGATACTCAAGATGAAACATTCATAGATAATGTTAATGAAGAAGCAGAATCAGATATTGAAGAACTATTAAATAGTTCGAAACCAGTATCAGCTAAGAATATAAAAAGAACACATTCTAGTGGTTCTGGTGTATTATCTGTAATTAATGCTAAAACTGGTATGAGAATTACTATTTCAAAGGAAGGTTATGAACGTATAGGACAACCACAAACTGTACAATTGGCATTAACTGATGATGAATTGTTAATAGGAAAGACATTATCTAATAATTCTGATGAGTTTAATGTTAAGAACTATAAGAATAAAGGAATAATATACTCTTCTCCATTAGTTAAAGAAATTACAGAAACATTTAATTTGGATTATAGTAATAGAACATCTATTACTTTTGATAATCATAGATTTGTTAAAGGTGGTGATGATGAAGTAATTCTTGTAGTTAAATTAAAATAACTAATTAAAAGAAAATTGATATAGAAATGTATCACGCCAATAATACATTTCTATATCTCAAAAAATAATGTAAAAGGCATGCTACCCATGCCCCCTAGAAAATACATTGATACAAACATTATAGCAGTTTAATTTAATAAAATGCAAATTTGAAAGGATGCGATTGATATGTTAAAAAATGAAATTAATAATTTAGTTAATTTAGGAATTGATAAGGAAGAATTCATTAGAGATAGAGATAATATTGCTGTATATTCAAGGTATTTATCAGATTCATATACAAGATATGGATGGAATTATGGTATGACATTTGTAGGCTTTCAAGTAATAATACCTAATGAAAATATAGATTCCGAAAAAATAAAGTATATATGTAATATGTATAATAATGAAACAATAGAACGAGTTAAAAATGTTAGGCAAGTTAATGAAGATGTTGAAATAACTATACATTTTACAGATTGTATAGATTGGAGCTATACAATTAGAGAACAAGAAGAACAATTATATCAGGTAAAAGAAGAAACTAAAAAGATGTTAAAAAACTTTGACATAGAAAAGTTTACAATAATTGGATTGTTCTATTATGGAGCTAACTTCAATGATTAATTAATAGTATTGATGGCTAAGGGCAAAGAAAAAGCCCTTAGTCACAAATAAAAGTTAATTATATGGAGGTTCTTATGTCAGAGTATATAAAAACATCAATATCAAGGGAAAAATTATATGAGAGAAATTATACTAGAGATAGTTTTGAAAAGATAAAACGTGATGAAGATATGGAAGTTAGTACGACTGACAATATATATAAGTCAGTAGCAGATATATTGACATTGAAATATATAGAAAAATCAAATGTTTAATAAAAGCTTATTAAATGAATAGCAAATATTTGTTTAATAAAAATTGAAGGAGTTGTATATAGATGAAAGGATATGAAAAAATAGATATAGAGTTAGGAAAAACAAAGATGAGTATTGCTGAACTTTATGAATACTATGGAGTGGATGAATATAATGATCCACAGGATTTACTAATTTCAAGAGACAAAATAATTTTAACTTTATATAAAAAAATCGATGAAACAAAATAGTTAGGTAAATATATATAATAATTTAAATGCAGCAAGAGGAGGCTTAATGTATTAATATATTTACTTAGATGAAAATTAAATATTGTTATTAGCACATTAAGTCTAGCCTCTTAAAGCATTAAAAAGTTTAAGAGGTGATGTATTTATGGCTATGGTAGCTTTTTATGGAAGATTTTCGAGTAATAATCAGAGAGAGGAAAGTATTGATGCGCAATATCGTGCCTGTAAACAGTTTGTTGAAGCTAGGGGAGATACAATTGTTGCTAAGTATATGGATAAAGCTAAATCTGGAACAAGTGATAAAAGACCAGAATTCCTTAGAATGATGAAGGATGCAGAAGCAAGTAAATTTGATTGTATTGTAGTCCATAAGCTTGATAGATTTTCACGTAATAAATATGATAGTGCAATGTATAAAAGAAAGCTTAAACAATGTGGTGTAAGATTAATAAGTGTTACAGAACAGTTAGATGATAGCCCAGAAGCAGTAATACTTGAAAGTGTTATTGAAGGTATGGCAGAATACTATTCAAAGAACCTGGCAAGGGAAACTATGAAAGGATTAAAAGAAAACGCTTATAGAACGCAACATACAGGTGGGAAGCCACCTTTAGGTTATGATGTTGATGCAGAAAAAAAGTACATCATTAATGAGAAGGAAGCTGAATGCGTTAAACTAATATATAAAATGACTATTGATGGTCATTCAAGAAGTGAAATTATTAATGAATTAAATGAGCGTGGATATAAAACAAAAATAAATACTATGTTTAAAGTTAACAGTCTTCACAGTATATTAACTAATGAAAAGTACACAGGTGTTTACATCTATAATAAGACAGCTTCAAAGAATGCTTTTGGTAAAAGAAATGGACATGCTTATAAAGATGAGAGTGAAGTAATAAAGATAGAAGGCGGTATGCCTGCAATAATAGCTAAAGAAGATTTTCAAAAGGTACAGGAAATTTTGAAGATGAGAAAAGCAAAGCCTGGATCAAATACTGCGAAGGAAAATTACTTACTCAGTGGAATCATTAGATGTGGATGTTGTGGAAAAGCTTTTTGTGGAAATAGAAGAAAAGCTAAAAATAAACCAATGTATGTTTCGTATAGATGTGCCCATAGAACTAAGACAAGCTCAAAAGTATGCGATAATAAGGAAATACGTAAAGAATATGTTGAAGAATATGTACTTTCAGAATTAGAAAGAAAGATATTTAATGATGAAGCAATAAAGATTTTAACAGAAGGCATTAATAAGAATCTGAAGAATCAAATAAAAGCTGATGATGATAAGAAATCTATTTTGTTGAAGGAAATTAATGATATAGATAGTCAGATTACTAATATAGTAAATGCTATAACGCAAGGCTTTGTTCAAGAAGAATTTAAAGAAAAAATGGATCAATTGAAGAAGAGAAAAACTGATGTTCAAGATAAATTATCAGAAATAGAAGCTAGAGAAGTTAATAAGGTAGTTACAGAAGCAGATGTAAGAAATTTGTTATCTGATTTCAGCGGATATGTCATGAGTAGGAATATCCCAGAGTGTAAAAAGTTCATAAGAGATTTTGTAAAAGAAGTAGTAGTGTTTAAAGACCACATTGAAGTCACATTCAATGTGGCTTTTTCTTTGCGTAAAAATAGAAAAGAAGGAGTTGAAGTTACAAGCAGTATTAAGAGGTGTGAGTTGTTTGAAAGGTATAGTGATAGTTTTTATATAAAAGTTGGATGATAAACTGTTTTTAAAGAAAACATATATATAAAGTAGATATGTTTTCTTTTTTCGTCAAAGTATATAATTAAGTTGATATTTTCATTATATAGGGTTATAAGGAGTATTTTAATGGATATACATTATATATTTTTACTTAAGAACAAAGAAAGAAAAAAGTTTTAAAATATTGAAAAATGCTATATATGCACTTAATAAGAGGGATATTGATAATAAATTAAAATTAGAAAGTAGTATTGTATATAGTCAATTATATAAAAATTTATTAGTAGAGCAAGCAGTAGGGATGCAAGAAATAATAGGGAGTTTAGGACTACAACGAATAGTAGAACAATCAGCAAGAATGCAAAAAATATTAAAATGTAAATAAGAATTAAATGTAGAAATTCAGATAAAAATACATCAGTATATGTTACTTAATAATAGATAATGTACAATAAGTGTAAAAAATGATAAAATATATATGCCTTATATAAAGATATAAGGGAAACGAATTGTAGTCAATTCCTGTAGAAGATTATTTATTAATCTGTCAAGAATTGATTGAAGTTTAATAAGAAATATTATTGATATAAATAATGTCATAGTATAACTTGTTAAGCTCCTTTCTGTATAATTCATTATAGCATGAGTTATCATTAAAGTAAGTTGGATAGCTAGTTAAAAACTAAAAATAACTAAGTTTGAAGTAGTACCTATCAGTAAGGAGACGCTATCCCTCATCGCTGGTAGGTATCACTTATTTAGGGGAATAATATGGATTTAGAAGAATGGAAAGAAAAAAATAAATATCCTAAAAATTATGCTCACTTTGATAATAGAGTCGCATTAAAGAATGTTTGGAATTATATAAGTAATAAGGAAAATATAAAAAAGCATAGTTTTTATCCGTTTATTAGATATAAGAAAAAATATTGTAAATTTAAAAATGGAATAAGGGATTCTAATAAAGTAAGAGATATATGTTATTCTGCACATATTGATCGATATATATATTCATATTATAGTTATAAGCTTAATGAAATATATAATATTAAAGCTAAAAAATATGGAATAGATGAAGTAGCAATTGCATATAGAAATAATTTGAAGAAAAATAACATTGATTTTGCTAAAAAAGCTATAGATTTTATTAGACAGACAAATGAATGCTATGTTATTATTAGTGATTTTAAAGGATTCTTTGATAACTTAGATCATAAATATTTAAAAGAACAGTTATGTAATTTATTAGATGTTGAAAAACTTTCTGATGATTTATTTGCAGTATATAAAAATATTACTAAATATTCAACATGGGAACTTGAAGATATTTTAAAATACTATAATTTAAGTAATACTCCAAATGGTTTTAAGACGTTGAACCAAAAGAAAAGAATTTTTGATATAAGAGAATATAGAAAATTAAAAAAGAAAAATATTAATAATGCTAGAAAGAATAAAAATTCCTACGGAATTCCACAAGGATCAGCGATAAGTGCAGTTTTGTCTAATATATATATGCTGAATGTTGATAATGAAATACATAGAATAGTAGAAGAATTTAAAGGTTTATATATGAGATATAGTGATGACATAATTATCGTATTACCTAAAGTGAGTGAAAGCGATTTAAAAAATAAATTAATTGAAATTTTCAATATATATAAAGATGAAGCGAAAGTACAGCTTGAAATGGAAAAGACACAAATATATAAATATAATAATAAGATACTTGTGAATTGCAATAAAATTATGAGTGAAGAATTTGTAAATGGAAAAAATAGAATTGATTATTTAGGATTTTCATTTGATGGCAAAATAGTTACTATTAAAGATAAGACTATAAGTAAATATTATTATAGAATGTATAGAAAATTAAAAACAATTGTTAAAAATGGTCGTATTAATAAAAAAGGTAAGAAATTTAGTCCAAGAAATTTATACATAAAGTACTCAGTTAAAGGAAGCAATATTCAAACAAAGAGAGGGAATAGGGTAATCAAAGGTAATTTCCTTACATATGTTAGAAGAGCTGAAAAGGTATGGGGAAAGAATGAGGCGATTAATAGAGGAACAAGAAGACATTTAATAAAAATACGACGTAAATTAGATGAAATATAGGTGCATTTGATAATAATTGTGGTGGATTTCACAGGTTGTGTTTCGAAATATACTAGAGTGTAAAAAGTTCATAAGAGATTTTGTAAAAAAAAGTTGTTGTGTTTAAAGAACACATTGAAGTCACATTAAATGTGGCTTTTTCTTTGCGTAGAAATAGAAAAGAAGGAGTTGAAGTTACAAGCAGCATTAAGAGGTGCGAGTTGTTTGAAAGGTATAGTAATAGTTTCTTTAAGGTAAGTTGACAAGCTATTTACAAAGAAAATATATTATAAAAGGATGTATAATATATTTTCTTTTTTAGCTATAGTTAATAATAAAAGAAGTTGAGATGTTTTGTTTTAAAATGGAAATTAAGATATAAAAATGATATAATATAGTTAAAATTTTACATAAATGATTGGAGTACAAATATGAATACATATATGCCGGATAGTAGTGGTATAAACAGTTTAGGTGGATTTTCATATCAAATAAGGGTGTTTGTATATTATATGTCATTACTTAAAAAGGAAGGTATGCAAATTGAATTTGAAACAATAGATGATGTGAATATAAGGGAAATAAATGCAGACAATATAGACGAAAATAATGAAAACTTTATAAATAATGTGCAAGGTTTAAATTCCAATATAGCCATACAGGTAAAACGAACTAAAGTAACACCAGATGTTGCGAAAAAGGTTCTTTTAAATTGGATTCTATTAGAAATATCAGATAATAAAGTGGATAAATATATTTTAGCTACTGATGAATATTATAATAATGAAGATATACTTTTTTCTAAAACAGCAGAAGAATTATTTACAGAAATAAAAGAAAGTAAAAAAAATAAAAAATCAATAATAACTAAAGTAAAAAATAGTTTTAATAACGATCTTGAGAGATTTATCAAAATTTATAATATTATAAAAAATAAATATGAATTTATAGCATTTGAAAATATAGATAAAAAGATTGATGAATCTTATAATGTTTTATTTAGAAAGCAAGGTATAAATCAAGTTGTATATTATAATAGATTAAAGGAGTTATTAACCCATATAACTGTACAAATAATGGAAGCTGTAAATAATAGGAAGTCTTACATATTTACATTTGAAAATTTAATGTCAGTAATAGAAAATATTTGTTTAAGAATATCTGAGAAAGAAACAATTCCTCTTTATTCTGATTTTAAAAAAATGCATAAAATTGATTTTAAAGATTTAGGAGTTTCAAGTTCTAGAGAATATAAGCAACTAATATCATGCGATTTATCAGATTATTTAATAGAACAACATCTTATGTATTGTGGATACTATCAAAATTTAAGAATGTCCTATTTAGAAACTAATAGGTTAGACAAAGTAGAAGATATTGAAGAAACTACATTTGAAAATTTTCAGAATGTTAAATTTAAACTACAAAGAAGTGGACAAGATATACCATATAATAGATTAGAAGAAACAAAACAACAAGATAACTCTTTTGCAAGTTCTGCACAAATTAAGTATGGATCTAGTATATATTTGACAAGAGATAAAGATGATGAATATGATAAGCAAATTTCTTGGAAGGATGAAAATAATGAAGAGAATTGAGATTGAGATGGAGTTAATACAAATTGGAATTTATTGCAATATAATTTCTGATTTGATAAATAAATATGAGCAATTAAGTATAATTAAAATTTCGGTTTTTGCATACTTGATAAAAAAGAATAAATTTATACCGAATAAAGTGTATACAGCTAATAATACTCAAGACATTATTAGTAAATGTATTTCATTACTTTCTGGAGATTATGAGGAATATTGCAAGAGTATGAAATATATTATTAAGTCTATGGATATATTAATTTCTGCAAATAAATTATGTGTAAAAAATGATTTATTGATAAGAAATGAAAATACTAGAGTAGAGAAGAGTATATATGTTAGAGATGCTTTTTTAGAAAATACTATAAAATCTAGCAACAAAATTTCGGATAGACAATTTTTGAAAGAGGTAATACAAAATGTTTAAAATAATAAAATTAACAATGTTTAGTGTTGAGAATAAGCAGTATACGTATGAATTTGAATGTGGAATTAATTATTTTAAAGGAACAAATAGCTCAGGCAAGACTGAATTTTATAATTTTATTGACTTTATGTTTGGTTCTTCAAAAAATCTTAACAATATTCCTTGGTATAAAGGGACATTGAAAAAAGCTACAATGTTATTTCAATTGGATAATATAAGATACATTATAACAAGAAATAGTAGTGGAAATGAAAATTATTTATATTATGAGGATGAAGAAGAAAGTGAAGTTTTAGAATTAAGAGAATATAAGGAAAAATTAAATGCTATATTTGCAAAAGATGAACAAGAATTGAGAAATATAAGAGATTTTACAGAAGAGGAATTAACATATAGAGCGTTTACTATGTTCAATTTTTTAGGAGAAAAAGGACAAGGTGCTACATATAATTTTTTGGATAAATGTAGAGATATAAAATACTCAGTTAAGTTAACACCGATACTAAATTTTATTTTTAATAATCATTTAGAAGAGATATTTAATTTACAAAAAGAATTGGAATTGTTATTAGATGATATAAAACAATTAGAATCTTCTTCTGCAAAATTTGAATTCATATGTATGCAGGTTAATAAGAATCTAAAAATATTGGGGTGTAATTATTGGTACAATGGAAAGAATGCAAGTAATGTTATTGAGTGTGTTAATAAAATGAAAAATATGCAAGATATTGAAAAAGGAAAACCTCAAAGAAATATTGCAGATTTAGAAGTAATGTATAGCAATATATGTGATCAGATAAAAATTTATGAAAATAGGATTTCTGATCAAAAGCAATTTCAAAAAGAAAATAATAATAGAAAGATATTAATGGATAGTTTGGATGAAATAATTAAAGAAAATAAAAATTATGAATATCTGGTTAATCCATTAATAAAGTTAACTGCAGAATTAAATAATACTATTTCATTTAGTAAATATATTATAAGTGATAATACAGTAAAAGAGTTAAAAAAACAAAGAGATAATTTAAAAGAAGAGATAAAAAGAAATGATTCAAGATTTAAGTGCTATTCATTAGAAGAAAAAGCTAAAGCCATATCTTTAATTGAAGAATATTTATCAGAAGAAATAAAAGATTGTAATGATGAAATTAAAGAAAAGAGAAAAAGAATTAGAGAAATAAAACTAAGATTAAAAAATTTACAAAATTATGATAATACAGAAAAGATAAATAAATTATCTGATGAAATTACAAAATTATATACAGCGGCTAAAGATATTTCTGCATTAGTAGAAGAAGATGTTAGTAAGCAGGATTTCAAAATACAATATATTAAAAAAGGAAATGTTTTGCAACCAATGTTTAGTGAAATAGTTACAGATGAAAATGGTTTAGAAAATAAAGAAGAAAAAATATATCATACAGGAAGTATGGCAAGACATACATTAATACAATTATGTGGTTATCTAGGATTTTTAAAATTGCTTTTAAGCGAAAAAAGATATCCGTTAATACCGATTTTGGTAATAGATCATATATCAAAACCATTTGATGATGAAAACAGAAAAGCAATAGGAAAAGTTATTAAAGCGTTTTACAAAAATGTTGTGGAAAGTGATCTACAAATTTTTATGTTTGATGACGAAGAATATGATGTTCTTGATTTAAAACCAAATCATTTTGAAAATTTGGTTAACAGTAATAAGAGTGGGTTTAATCCTTTTTATTATAATAATCATGATGATGATAAATAATATGGGATGGTATAATTGAAAATATACAAAAGAAGAGATGATTGCAAGAATGTTACTACCTGAAAGTATCTCACTGACAAACTTATCAATAGAAATAGGTATAATTAAATCTACACTTGCAACTTGAAAATAAAAATTTACTGGAGTATGAAGAAGCAAAACAAAAAAATCAACTATTTCTAGAAACAAAAAGGCGCTAAATTTAAGAATATAAAATTAAAGATTGAAGAGGATAGTTTTGAGCCTAATTGATATATATTTATTTAATTGAAAGCTAGAGGATTTTACATACAAATAACAAAATAGGTAATCGAAGTTTTTAGAAATAATAAATATTATAGATGAAGCAATAGATATAGAGGAATTTGATGATGTAGATTTTGATTAAATGCGATAAATTAAATAAAGCAAATGAAGTAACTATAAGTTAAATATTTGTTTAGATTTAATTTTTTTATTAACTCTAAGTGGTTTTCAAAAATATTTATCAAGTTAGTTAATACAAAATGAATTATATAATAAATAAGTTTTAGAAAATACTTCATAAGAAAACGAGGAAAAAGTTATATGGAAAATGATATTTCAAAAATACAAGAAAGTACATTTAAACCGTTTAAAAAAGTCACTAAAATAATACTAGATACAAGTGTATTAAATCATTTATTTTCACATAATATTAACATTGGAGCTGAAATTTTAGCAATACTTAATTTGTATAAAGAAGATGTTTGGATTCCCAATACTGTATATAAAGAGTTTTTAAAAATTGATGAAAAAAAACTAATTGCTAGCAAAGTTAAAGAATATAAAGATATTGGCAAATGTTTAAAGGAAGAATATAATTCTTTTAATCAAAAGGTTCAAAATATATTTATGAAAGTTGATAATAATAAACTATTTGAAGATTGGGAAGAAATAAAAGATAAATTAAATTTTAAGTTAAATGAAATATTAGATACAATAGAAGACAAAAATGAAAGTATAGATATAAGTAATTATAAGATTAAGGTAGAATCATATTTTCAAGAAACTAAGAAATTTGTTGAGTATTTATATAAAAATAAAAAGGTTGGTAAAGGATTTACATTTACTGAATTAATTGAGATATGTAGAGAAGGAGCTGTACGCTACGATTGCCGTTTACCGCCAGGATATTCAGACGTAACTAAAAAAGGAATAGAGAAATATAACGACTTAATTATATGGAAAGAAATCTTAAGATATACACAAGAATATGAGAGCATAGATGTAATATTCGTTACAGATGATTGTAAAAGTGGAAATTGGTATGAGAAAGAAAGTGATAATGATAAGAAAAAAGTAATAAATAGTTACTTATATAATGAATTTAATGAACTAAATAATGATTATAGTGATTATAAATGGAGCAATAGTATACAAATAATTACATTAGTTGAATTTTTTGAATATTGCAAAGTTGATTATACTATTGAGACTTATGTTAATATAGATGAAGAAAAGCAAACTAATAAGATAATTCAAATGTATATGTCAACTATATGTAATGAATTATATGATTATGTGTGTACTATTGACTATACTGAAATAAGTGAAGAATTTTGGCGTTGTAGTTATGCTGATATAGGATATGAGGAGTTAGAAGTATGTTCAAGTAGTGTAAAAGTGTTAGATAATGAAATAGTATATAAGCTAGAGGTTCAATTACCATTTAATTTAGTGTTTGATTATGAAGATAATGAAGGGGATAACTTTATGCTTGGTAGTGCAGAAATACTAGTGTCTGCGATTATAGAAATTAATCAAATGTATGGAAAAAGTTCACTTAATAAGTATGCATTATTAGGAGCTAAAAATATAGAAAATAAAAATTTGGAAGTCTGTAATATAAAATATGAAATTATTTCTATTATAGACCCATATGATTATTATGGAGAGGACTAGTTAATGAGAAATATTATATATATATTACATCTTAAGAGAATAATTAAGTTACATATAAAGAATATAGGTTAAGAGTTTAATTGGAAATTTATAAATAAGTGTTTGTGTTGTGAAAGATAATAGTGGTAGTTGGAGGAAGCACGAAAAGTACAATTCGAAAGTAAGATAATCTAATTAAAATTGGACAAGATTTAAAGTTCAGGCATAAAAATAATTTATTCAAATGAATGGAGATGAAAAAATGAATTTGATAATTATTGGAAATGGTTTTGATATTGCACATGGAATAAATAGTAGATATTCTGATTTTTATAATTATTTGACGAGTTTTGAAAGTGAGCCAAGGCCAATGTTTGCTGAATTTCCAACATTCTTAGATCGAAATAGCATTTCTAATGAAGATTTAAAAAAGCATGAATTAATAAAACGTTTGGAGAAATACATACCTAGGGAAGATCTTTGGAGTTGTTTTGAAGAAGCGTTAGGAAATTTGGATTATCACCAGTTGCAGGAGGATAATTCAAGTTTTTTAATTGGTTATGGAGATGATAATTGGGGAGATAGTGCAAATCATGATTATCAATACATAATTCAAGAAGAATTGAATTTTACTAATGATATAGATTATCAATTTAAGCGATGGATTAGCAGGTTGAATACAATGGTTCAACCATTGCAATCTATAATTGAAATTTTGAATATCTGCAAGGATTCACAAACTCTTTTTTTGAATTTCAATTATACAGATACATTGGAAAGAACATATGGTATTGAAAGAAAAAGCATTCTCTATATTCACGGTAAAGTTGGAGAGAGCATGAAATTAATACTTGGTCATCATAATGATTCTTTATGGAATTGCCAAAGTGAAGATGTCAGCCAAATGACAGAAGAAGAGTATGAACATTATTGTGAGTATTTACAAGAACGTGATTTTCGTGAAGTTGAAGCTGAATCGATTATTAAAGCATTTTTTAAGACAACATATAAAGATACAAAAAAAATTATAGAGCAAAATAAAATGTTTTTTCTGCAACAGAATGTTTGCAGAAGAGTGTTTGTGCTCGGTCATTCATTATCAGAAATTGATTTCGATTATTTTCGTGAAATTAGAAAGAATACATTACAAAGTTGTGAGTGGTTTATATTAGCTTATTCTTCAGATGATATAAATAGAGCGTTACAATTTGTTGATATATTGCAAATACAATGGTATAAAATAATACAAATATAGCATTAATGATGAAAATGTCATGAGTATTTTATTTGGTGACGGTGGTATGGAATAAATTGTGTGGAGATACTTTTTAAAATATAATTCTTATGGTGGACTTCAAAGGTCATGCTTCGCCTCCACCATAAAACCCACGAAAATCTAAAATTTGGATTTTCGTGGGTTTATTTATATTGTGAAGAAAGTTTAGGGGTATAACCATTAAAGAAAATAATGTATGATAAGGTAGATGAAATAATGTAATAAAATAACTATATCTATGACTAACCCAAAATCAGTCATAGATATAGAATAATTTTTAAAGGTTTATTATATAACTGTTAGAGATATTTCTATAGCGGAATAATCTCCTTCTTTTAAATTAATAGCAAGACCAGCATGAGCAAGTTCTTCTCCGCTATAATATTTATCAGAACATTTGTCGTGATAAATATAGTGTGGATTTAAATATGGAATTTTTAATGAAAATGAAAGCTCACAGACATCAAAGGATTTGGTAAAGAAATAGATTAATGCAGAAGTTTTTTCTTTATTTACGATCATCCAGCTACAATGGTTGGAATTTGAATCAAAAGGAGAAATAAGTCGATAAAATTCTCCAAAAAGTATAAGATCACGATTATTTTTATACCATTGTAGATGTTGCTTTATATCTGTTTTTTCAGTTTCAGATAAATTTAAAATATTCATTTCATAGCCCATATTTACTGAAGAAGCAACAGAGGCACGTGTTGAAAAAGGAATGATTCTATTAGTTTGATGATTTGGAACATCTGAAACATGAGCTGTAATAGCTGAAGATGGATATAAATAAGAAGCTCCATATTGTATTTTTTGTCTATCTAATGCATCTGAATTATCACTGCACCAGGTCTGAGGCATAAAGTATGTCATACCAGGATCGAATCTTCCACCACCACTAGAACAATTCTCAAATAATATATCAGGAAAACTACTTGTTAATTCATTTAAAATCCTATATAGACCTAAAATATATCGATGGAAAAACTCACCGCTTTGCTCACTTGGAAGAGTGACAGAACCTGGCTCTGTGATATGGCGGTTCATATCCCATTTAATATATGAAATAGAATAATTTTTAATATAATGTTTTAAAACATCAATAATATAATCTTGTACATCCTTTTGTGTAAGATCTAGCACAAGTTGATGACGGCCAAGCATAGGTTCATAATCAGGTACATGTACAACCCAATCTGGATGTTCCTTAATTAATTGGCTATTTGGTGAAATCATTTCTGGTTCAAACCAAATTCCAAATGATACATTGTTTTTTTGAGCGTGTTGAATTAATGGCTGTAATCCATTTGGAAATTTTTCGGTATTTACTGTCCAGTCACCTAAAGAGCTTCGACTATTATTTCTTTTTCCAAACCATCCATCATCTAAGACTATTAGTTCAAAGCCAAGTTCACTGGCACTTGTAATTATATCAAGCATTTTTTCCTCAGAAATATCAAAATAACACATTTCCCAGCTGTTAATTAAAAGAGGTCTTTTTTTGGTTCTCCAATTAGGATTAATAAGATTTTGTGTATACAAATTATGAAATTCTTGAGACATTCCATTAAAGCCATCTTTGCTATAAGTTAATACAACTTCAGGAGTTTGAAAAGTATCTCCAGGATTTAGTTTCCATCTGAAAGAATCTGGATGAATTCCCATAGAAAGTCTAATATGATAGTATTGGTCTAATTCAATTTGTCCAAAATGATTTCCACTATATATTAGATTCATTGCATATATTTCACCACTATGTTCAGTTGCATTGGATGAACATAATCCTAAAAATGGAGGGTATTGAGGACTGCTGGCACCTCGAGTACTTCCAATAGAATATTTACCATGAGATATTTTCTGACGATTTATTTGGAATTCTTTTTGATGACTTCCATATAAAGAAATAGAATCTTGATTATCGAAGTTCATATCAAGTGAAGCACTTAATGCCTTATCTATATAAACCCAGTCTTTTCCTTGGTTTATAATTTTTGTAGACCTAAGGATAGAGCTATTATTTTCTAATATTGTATAAAACAACATAAGTTTTATATTATTGATATTGTCAATCAAATGAATCACTAATGTTTTAGCTGAGATATTTTTTTCATTTCTAATATGAGGTAATTCTACAAGTGTAGGAATATCATCTAAAATTTCATACTTCTGATAAAGAAAATTACTCACACTATAACCATTTTGTAGTTTAATTTCTAATGAGGATTCCCTGTAATCTCCTTGATGTGGACAAGAGAATTCCTGAGGTTCAATTTCTAATGAAAACTCTGGTTTATCATCATTTGGTACAGCTGCAAAAGTTCTCTTTTGTGGAACTGGTTTATTTGAAAAATTATAATTTTTTAATTTTGATCCCCAATAACGGTGAATGAGATATTTATTTTCCACTAATTCTATAATATAGCTTACTTTATCATTCGATAAATGAAATAAGTGATCTTTTGAATCATATTTAATACTAAGATTGTTATTCATTTAATTTTCCTCTTTCTCTAAATTCTTTTGGTGATAGATTGGTTTTCTTTTTAAAATATCTCGAAAATGCCAAAGGGTCACTGTAACCTACTGAACTCGAAATAATATAAATAGGATAATCAGTTTCTAAAAGCATTTTCTTTGCTTTTTTTATTTTTAGTTGAGATAGGTATTGTTTTGGTGTTATATGATATTTTCTCTTAAAAATACCTGTTAAATAATTCACATGTACACCTATAAAATCTGCGACATCAGATATCTGAATGTCATCATAATAATGTAAATCCATATAATGCATTGCTTGAGATGGAATTGACAGATCAAAGTCATCAGTAAAGTTAACACCAGTTTCTTCTAACAAAGTTCCAATAATATCGTACATAATGCCATTTATCTTCAAAAAAGAAGATAGTTTACCATTAGAAATATTAAGTATAGTTTTGATTCTATCTTTATAATAAGAAGAATCCTGACAATCCAAAACAAATTCCTGTTGACTACTCTGTAAAAGTGAATGGATATATTGATTAGACTGAATGCCTAAAAATCCTATCCAGCAATATGTCCATGGATGTGTATGACTAGCCTGATAAGTTGAAATTTCACCAGCAGGTACGATAAATAACTGGTTTTTTTTGATTGAATAATTTATATTGTTTATTTCTAATGTTCCCTCCCCGTCGATTATAAAATGAATAAAATGATATTCTCTAGCTTTTGGACCGTACTTATGATCAGATTCACATTGTTCAATTCCACAATTGTAGAAAACAAAATCAGAGATACTTTTTTTAGATTGATTTGTTAGTTTATCTGTATATTCTTGCATGATGATATTATACACTATTTTTTTTTACATTTATAAAAATCTTAGTTTTTTCCATGTTTTCGTCGGATATTTCTATGTAAACAAATGTTACCTGATGTTAAAATATAGATGAATATTAAAGTGTAATGAAAACTGGGATTATTGGAAGGAGGAAGATAGTGTTGAAAAATCCATATAAACTGCTATATCATATTGAGCCGTCAAAAGGTTTGTTAAATGATCCAAATGGATTAATACATTATAAAGGTACATATTATTTTTTTTATCAATGGAATAGATTTAATACGAATCATGATTACAAAGAGTGGGGATTATTTACATCTGAAGATATGATTCATTGGACAGATCAAGGTTCAGCTATTATTCCTGATAGGATGATGGACAAAAATGGAGTTTATTCAGGAAGTAGTATAGAATACGATGATAAATTATATTTGTTCTATACAGGCAATGTAAAGAATGAAGGAGAGAGAAAAAGTTATCAGTGTGTAAGCATTTCTCAAAATGGGAAGACATTCATTAAACAGGATGTTGCTATAGAAACACCACATGAGTTTACAGAACATCATAGAGATCCTAAGGTGTGGAGAGGCGAAAATAATTGGTGGATGGTTGTAGGAGCTCAATCAAAAGGTGAAAAGGGAGCAATTGCATTATACTCTTCAACTGATTTATTGCACTGGACATATGAGAATATTCTATATAGTGAAAGTTTAGATAATATGTGTGAATGTCCTGATTTATTTAGTGTAAACGATAAAGTTGATATATTAACTTGTTGTCCTCAGATTAGACCTACAGAAGGCGATAATTCGGTAGAAATTACCAGTTATGCGGGTTTTATAGCTGGAAAATTTGATGAAGAGTCTAAAAAGTTTTTACCAGAAACGAATTTAGAGTTAATTGATTATGGATTTGATTTTTATGCACCGCAGTCATTTTTAGATGATAAAGGAAGAAGAATTATTGTAGGGTGGATGTCTCGTATGAAAGAAAAAGAGGAATCTTTATGTCCTACAAAAAAATTAGGCTATATACATTGCTTAACTCTACCACGTGTGGTAACTTGGGAAAATGGTAAATTGATACAGAGACCAATTGAAGAGGTTAAGAGCCTTAGAAAAAATCAAAAAGAATTTAACATGCCAAAGGATCATTTTCAATTAGAAAGTGGCAAGTTTGAAATTGAATTACTGCGTAGGAATGGTCTTAATGATTTTAAATTATGTTTGAGGAATCATGCAGTAGTAATTAATTATTGTGCAGAAACGAAAATATTTTCAGTTTCTCGAGAAAATTGGGTAACTAAAAAGAAAGAAAGTAAAAGTAAGGAAATACAATCTTTATTGCAATTAAGTATTTTTAGTGATGCTTCTACAATTGAGATATTTGTTAATAATGGAGAATATGTTTTTTCTTTAAGATATTTTACAGATGAAAAACAGCTAGGATCAGAATATTCAGGGTTGGAACAAGATGAAAAACTAATTTATTTTGAATTTTAGGAGGAGAGAAAATGGATAATAAGACTTTAGCAAAAAATATTGTTAAGTTAGTTGGTGGAAAAGAAAATATACAGTCAGTTGCCCATTGTGCAACAAGATTACGAATTATTATTGTAGACAAAGAAAAAATCAACAAGGATGAAATTGAAAATTTAGACAGAGTAAAGGGATCTTTTTTTAATGCTGGTCAGTATCAGATTATTCTGGGGACTGGATTGGTAGACAAAATTTATGACGAAGTTATGATATTGATGGAGAATGATTTCTCTAATAAGACTGTTGTTAAAAAAGAAGGTAATAGTTTCCAACGTGCTGTCAGAGTTTTTGGAGATATATTTGTTCCAATTATTCCGGTTCTGGTTGCAACTGGTTTATTTATGGGATTAAGAGGTTTGTTAACACAAGAATCTGTATTGGGATTATTTGGAATGACACCGGATAGTATTCCACAACAATTTTTGTTATTTACTCAAGTTCTTACAGACACTGCATTTGCATTTTTACCAGCGTTAGTTTGTTGGTCAACATTTAAAACATTTGGCGGTAATCCTGTTTTGGGAATTGTACTTGGGTTAATGCTTGTAAATTCTGCACTTCCAAATGCTTATGAAGTAGGTCAACATACTGCAGAACCATTGGTATTCTTTGGTTTTATTAAGGTTGTAGGGTATCAGGGATCTGTTTTACCTGCATTTATAACAGGAATTATAGGAACAAAAATTGAAAAATTCTTAAAAACAAAAGTACCAGATTCTCTTGATCTTATTTTAACACCATTTTTAACACTATTTGTTAGTATTACATTAGGATTATTTTTAATTGGACCTATTTTCCATTCAGTAGAACTAGGGGTTTTATATGCAGTTGAATTTTTATTAGAGTTACCTTTAGGAATTGGAGGCTTAATTTATGGAAGCTTCGGACAATTATTGGGCATTTTCGGAATTCATCACATATTGAATTTTTTGGAAATAAATATGCTTTCACAAACAGGATGGAATATGCTAAATCCAATTGGAACTTGTGGTAATATGGCTCAAGCAGGTGCAGTTTTAGCAGTAGCAATGAAAACAGTTTCTCCTAAAATGAAGCAGATTGCTTATCCATCTTGTTTTTCAGCTACACTAGGTATTACAGAGCCAGCTGTATTTGGCGTAAATCTTAGATTGGTAAAACCTTTTATTATGGCAATGATTGGTGGAGGTGTTGGAGGATTTTTAGCATCTATATTACATTTAAAAGCTACTGGAATGGCTTTAACAGGTATTCCCGGAACACTATTATATTTAAATAATCAATTACCTCTTTATATATTAGTAAATGTTGTTGCATTTGCAGTATCGTTTATTTTAACTTATACAATAGGTTATAAAAATACATCTAGTGAAACTGTATAAAAAGTAGTATGCAAGTTAATAGATATAAAAAAATAAAAACATGTTTTGATAAAAAAGATAAGAAAATACAATGTGACAAGATAAAAGTAGTAGCTGTAGATATGGATGGCACTTTATTGAATCAAAATCATGAATTAAGTCAGGGTACATATGAAGTAATAAGGAAGGCACAGTGTAATGGAATTAGATTCATTATAATAACTGGAAGAGATTATAAAAGTACAAGAATGGTACTGGAAAAGTATGATTTATCATTTGATTATATTGTTGCCAGTGGAGCTGAAATTAGAAATTCAGAGGGCATAATTTTGAATACTATTCCAATAAGAAATTCTTGTCTAATAGATATTTATAAAAGATTAGATAGTATACCTGTAATGGTCAGACTTTGTACAAATGGTGTGGATTACTTTATTGGAAGTAGAAATAACATGATGCAGGGAATTTTAGAAGAAATAAAATTGTTTGATATGAGTGGAAGTGATGAAACAATTATGCAGTCTGAGATATTTAAAGAAAGAATAGATCGTTTTTGCTGTGTAAGTAGTTTGAATGAATTCTTAGAAAAGAATGTTCCTATATATAAAGTATATATTTCATCAGATAATATCGAAGCAATCAAAATGGCAGACAGATTATTAAGTGATATAGATAATATAGCATCTGCATCTTCATTCTGTAACAATGTAGAATTAACAGATATTAAAGCCCAAAAAGGACCAGTGCTAAAGGAATATGTACAAGCATTGGGATATTCAATGCTTGAAGTAATGGCTATTGGTGATAGTATGAATGATTATTCTATGTTATCAATGGATTTTGGAATGACTGTAGCTATGGCAAATGGTATGGATATGGTAAAGAGTGTTGCAAAATATATTACAAAAACTAATGAAGAATGTGGAGTGGCATATGCAATAGAGAAATTCTGTAAATTATAAGGTCAAGCTTCGTCTCCACCAAATAAGAACTAACAATGTGATACAATGGAAAAGCCTTGAAATAATGGGCTTGACCATTGTTTTTGCTTTTTATGGAGAAATTTTTAGTGGAACATTTCAGCCACTTTTATATATTTTGAGTATTTATGCACACCCCTTAGTGAGAGTTTTGCTAGGGGGGGTGCATTTTTACGCAAAAAGGGGGCAATATTTAGCCTAAGCATCATAAAATTATTTAATGGAAATAACAAAATTTAGACTACTTATCATTATCGAATTTACAATATTTCATGCTATAATGAGTACTTTTTCTTTTTGATACAGGTCCATCGTTTTTTATATTAGACCGTCGTAATTTTTCTGATTGGACTTGATTAAATATTTCTTTACGTATAATAGAGGGATGATTATTCTCAACTAAATATTTAGGAGCCATACCGGCATTAATTTTACGTTCATTATAAGGAAAATCATTACAGTAGGTTTTTCCAACTACAACATTACCAATATATTTTTCATTACTGAGTATAGTACCTATAGTACGTTTAGACCATTTATCTTTACCAGTTGGAGATTTTATATGTTCATTTTCAAGTTTTCTAACAATAGCAATGATACTGTAGCCACTACGATATAAATTGAAAACTTTTTTAACTATAGATTGATGTTAGTATAAAATAGTAACCACACTTTTTCGAACTGAGTAAAATAATACTTAGTTAAGGAAGGGATGTTCTACATGGGAAAAAATAAAAGATATAACCAAGAATACAAGGATATGATAGTTGACTTATACAAATCAGGAATGTCACTATCTCAGTTAAGTGTTGAATATGGAATTGCAAAATCAACTATTAATGATTGGATTGATAAGAAAAAAGATATAGTTATTGATGAAAATGAAACAATTACTAAAGAGCAGTTTATTAAGATGAAAAAAGAAATTACCAAGATAAGGGAGGGGAATGAAATATTACACCAAAGGCGGGCAGAGCAAAAAAAGCTATGGCCATATTTGCAACACAAAAGTAGATGCTTTAATACAAGTTATTAATATATATAAGAAAGATTATGGTATTTCTAGAATGTGTGAAGTTTTAGGAATATCTAGAGCTAGTTACTATAAAGCATTAATCAAAGATAAATTGCCTAGAGCGAAGGAGACTAGAAAACTTAAGCAAGCTATTAAAAATGTATATTCCGAAAGCGGATGTAGATATGGTTCTACAAAAATCCATAGAATTTTAACAGATAATTACAATTTCAAAGTTAGTGAAAAAAGAGTTCAAAAGTTAAAGAGAGAAATGAACTTATACTCTGTAATTGTAAAAAAATACAAACATTATTCAAGTAAGAATGTTATAGAAAGTCTGGAAAACGTTTTAAATCAAGATTTCACTACTACAACTATAAATGAAAAATGGGTTGGAGATATAACTTACATACATACCATTAAAGATGGTTGGACTTATTTAGCTTCTATTATGGATTTACATAGTAAAAAGATTATAGGCTATGCTTACGGAAAATTGATGACTACAGACCTTGTATTAACTGCACTTAAGAACTCTTATGCTTCACAAAAGCCTCCAAAGGGAGTTATATTTCATAGTGATTTAGGCTCACAATATTGGTGTTAGTATAAAGTAGTGTACACATTAAGTCGAACTAAGTAAAATAATATTTAGTTAAGAAAGTATGTGTATACTATGGAAAGGCGCAGAAGATATGATCAAGTATATAAAGATATGGAAATAGATTAAAATGACCTTATCAGAGATAAGTGGTGAATATGGCATTGCAAAATCAATAATTCAAGGTTTCAAATGTATATTATAATTATGAAAAGCAATTAGGAATACTTAAATCAGTGGGAGAATTTAAGTATTCCTTGTCTTATTATTATAGATAAATCAAAAGAATGGAGTTGAAGTGAAAAATCTAAGTCAAAGAAAAAAAGCGTGAAGAAATATTTAAATCATGCGAAGCTGCAAAAAGTAATTTATTTAGAGTACATTTTTGATATATATTTTTAGTGCATATGTAGTGTAACAATTATAGAAGTTAAATATATATTATTATCATGTAATAAAGAAAAGGAATATTTGAAGCAGTGAGGTGACCCAAAAAAGTTAGACTTTTTAAGCGTAGCAGTTTTAATGGCTGCTACGCTATTTTTAT
>ENA-OXEC01000274-OXEC01000274.1-human-gut-metagenome-genome-assembly--contig:-NODE-274-length-28060-cov-22.4747_pt1 | contig 28060 bp, 23 predicted proteins | sample MGYA00249351_ERZ652235 | MGnify/ENA primary metagenome ERZ652235 (study PRJEB26925, sample SAMN05826906) | human gut metagenome | biome: ENVO:2100002; feature: ENVO:00000062; material: ENVO:00002003...
CAAGAAGAGCATTTCCACGCCTGTAGCATCCATCTTGATGATGTCGGTGTTCGCCTTCTGGTTAAAGTAGCCCCAGCGTGCAACATAGTCATTATACAGATGATTGAGCCTGCTGCGGTCTTCCCTGTCCTCTGCATGGTTCTCTGCCTCGTAGTCATAGAGACGGTGATAGCACTCCCGTATCTCGATATAGGCTTTGAGACGGGAAAGCTGCGCATACGGCAAGTCCATCGGGTTAAAGGTTGGATGTCGCTTTAAGTCAGAAAGAAACCCCACCTGCCCTTTCTGCACGACAATGGAGCCGTCTCTCAGGTGAGAGTCCGGTGAAGAGAGAAAAGGGTGCGGTGAAGCGTCAAACTCCTTTCTGACTTCCGCTATCGGTTTTGGCTTGCGCTCCTCGTCTTCGTTCATGAAGTCGAAAAGGGATGGCTCACGTGAAGAGGAAGAAGCTGCTTTCCTGCTACTACGGGTACGCTGTTGAGGAGAGGTTACTGACTTTTGTATCTTGGACTCCGATGGTTTCTGGGGAGCAGTTTGTGTTATAGGACGGTGCGCCTGTGAAGTTCCTGAATTATCCTTGATTTCATTGTTTACACGGCTTACCTCTCTTGTCCAAAGGCTGTATTCCTCCGGGGCAAACAGTGACAGTTGCTCCGGTTGTCCGATGTTTTCCATGTTGTTGTCCACCACTGGATGATGATCGTCGTCAAAGAACACCGTCTGTCCGTTCATCTCTCTTGGGGCTTCAATATCCATACGGATTTCTTGTGGTTCCTGCTCGTATTGATGATGAAGTGTCAAGGCGGGTACGCCTTCGGGAGCAGGTTCTATAGTCATGGAAGGCTGTTCTAATACTAATTGTTGTGGGTCAGACTCTGATGATGACGGCTGTAATGGGATTGTCTCTCCGCTAGGAACGGTATCTTCCATTATCTGCGTATCGTTCTCAGAAGCAATGGTTACAGTCTCCTTAACCTTATTCTCTGTTTCTGCCTTTGTTACCACTTCTTCCTTGATTTCCTCTGCTACCACTTCTTCTTTGGTATATTGTCCCCTGACTATTTCTTCCAGTTCGGCTATCTCGTGCAATTTCTTAGGAGAGAAATACAGGTCGCGTTCAATCCCCAGTCCTCTTACTTTCACGCCTTCCATCTCGTCGAGGGACATATTGCCAAGCTCCCAGCCGTAACCCATCGTGACAGCACCGAAACCAATGCGGCTCTTAGGGTCATATTCCAGAAGGTAGGCTGTGTATGCTCCCATAGGGAAGAAATAGCGTACATAGGCTATCTTATCGCCAATGAGTTCCTTTTCCGTGCTGTAAAGTTTTGGCAACTGTTTCCTGATACTGTCGGGCATGAGGTTATAGGCATCGTTTATACCCTTGTCTTTAGTCTTTGTCTTCTCTGTTTCTTCTTCCCGACTTATGGTAATACCCAACTTGCGAAGCTGTTTCTCCGCTTCTGCCTCTCGCTCTACCTCTGTCATCGGTATACCAGTTTCATATAGTTTACGGTCGATACGTTGTCCCATTTCAAGGGAGAGTTGTGTTCGGAGACTTTCTGCCATTTCCTCAATCCCTCCCGTGAACCGATACTCCCATGCAGGTCTTCCATAAGGGTCCGTACCCATTATGCGCTCTGTGGCAATGGTGCGATGAGAAATGTCCTTCCATTCTCCTACAAAGAGTGAGTTATGCTTGAAGACGACAGAAGAGCCTTCTTCCTTGGGAACGGAAACGGTTTCTACGAACTGCTGCTCGATGCCTTCGCTGATTTCTTTACCTGTCTGCTTCTGTAGTACGATGAGGTCACTGCCTACGTCCGTTCCTGCATTGTCTGAAAACATACCCGATGGTAGGCGGAGGGCAGAGATAAGGCGGCTGTTCTGCATGAGGTAACGGCGTATGGGGCTTCATTGCGGGGACTGTCTAATACGCCCTGTGAGGTAATAAATGCCAAAATTCCACCTTCCTTGATGCAGTCCAGACCTTTCACGAAGAAATAATTGTGGATGGCGCGTGTGGACTCACGCTTGAGAGCGTCCTTGCCTTTGCTGTATTCTCGGTCATAAACCATGAAATCACCAAAGGGAATGTTACTTGTTACAAGGTCATATTTGTCCTTGTCTTCCAGCTCTCCAATGGCTTCAAAAGGCTCATTCCGGACGAAAATGTTACCTTTGCCATAGGGGTGCATGGCTTGGCTGATTCGTGCCGTGAGCAAGTCCTTCTCCATTGCGTCCACAATTCCAGCCTGCCTTGCAAAGGTTTCGGCAAAGGCACCCATGCCAGCCGAAGGATCCAAACATCGACGTATGGGTACATTTACAGAAGTGAGAGCATCGGCAATGGCGGTGACGATACGGGTATCGGTATAGAAGGAGGTCAGTACACTTGCCTTGATGCCCTCCCAATACCGCTTGGCGGTATTGGCATCTAAGGCTTCACGATAAATCATCTGCTTGAGCTGTTGGGTAGGTTCAAAGAGATTCTGCTCAGACTTGCTCCAATAGCGTATGTCGTTGGGGGTGTCCGTGCGATTAAGCACGCATTTCAAGCCACCGAAGCCCTGATAGCCGCGCAATATGCCTTTCTCAGCTTCGGTGGCTTCGCGGCGTTCTTTTTCCAGGCGCAAGACCACACGGATAGCCTCCGTGTTGGCTTGAAGGACTTCTTTCTTATTGTATGCCATAGTGTTTTCTTTTAATAAAAAAGTGGAGGTAAAAAGGTCGGCAGGTAATACTTGTATCTCCCGACCTATATCTGTAATTCTCCGTTTTTGTCAGGATAATCTCCCTCCTTGTTTTCCTTTCTTGTTCTCAAATTCAAAGGACGTGGTGTAATCTTCTCCCAGAACAAGGCGGGCATTGAATTTCTTTCCTGCCTTGCTGGTCAGTCCTTTAAGGATAGGCGTACGTCCGGAGTTTATCAAGTCACGGATATTATCTTCGGAGAGATGTATGCCACAGACTTCACGAAACACGTGAAAACCACAGGTTTCATGCCTGCACTTGGCTACCTTGGCATAGATGCCGACACTCTGCTGTCCGCACTTTGGACAGCGGTAGACAGGATAGGACTTCTGCTCTGAAGAAAGCGAGAGGAGTTCCTCGCAAATAGTCCCCACGTATGAATTAATGCCCTGTGCGAACTTTTCAGATGGCATCTTTCCTGCTTCAATAGCAGCAAGGGCAAGTTCCCAACTGCCTGTCATCTCAGCATTGGAAATCTTCTTATCCTTGACTATTTCATAGACTGCCAGGCCTTTCTCGGTAGGTATGATGGCTTTCTTGTCCCTTCGGATATAGTCACGGAGGATAAGTGTCTCGATGATGTTGGCACGGGTGGCAGGTGTACCGATACCACACTCTGCCATAGCTTTCTTGCTTTCTGCATCTTCAACCTCTTTTCCTGCGTTCTCCATAGCAGAAAGCAGTGTCGCTTCTGTGTAGAGAGGTTTAGGTTTGGTCTTATGCGCGGTTATCTCGGCAGAAACAAGTGGTAAAACCTCTTCTTCTGTCAAACTAGGCAATGAAGACAAAATCTGTTCATCACCATCTTCTTTCTTATCTGCTTCTGTTGCCTTGTCTTTCTGCACGGCTTTCCATCCCAAGGAGATCTGCCTACACGCTTTCCAAGTAAAGGTGTTGGTGCCATTCGTGAACCGTACCTGCATACGCTCTTCCTCGGAATCGGGGGAAAAGGCTTCTATGAAGCGATTAACCACCATCTGGTAGACGGTCGCTTCATCTGTCGACAATCCTGATGGTGTTTCACCAGTCGGTATGATGGCGTGGTGGTCGGTAACCTTGGTATTGTCCACCGAATGGCGATTAAGTGTATTTGATAGTGGCATCCCTATCTTGCGCAGCAGGGCGGGTACTTCCTCAAAGACATCCTCGCTGATGTATCGGCTGCCTGTACGGGGATAGGTCGTGATTTTCTTCTCATAGAGACTTTGGGCTATCGAGAGGGTCTTGTCTGCAGAAAAGCCGTGGCGTTTGTTGGCATCTTTCTGCAAGGCAGTAAGGTCGTACAAGAATGGTGGCGCGGTATGCGTTACCTTTCTTGTGACCGATTCCACTGTAAGCTGGCTCTGACTGCGAAGCGTAGCGAGAGCAGTCTGTGCCAATGCTTCATTCTCATAGTCTTTACAGCCAACGGCTTTTATCGACAAGCCCTCTTTTTCTGTGTGAACGGATAATTTCCAATAGGGCACGGAAGAAAAATCACGGTTCTCTATGTACCGACGGCAGACCATAGCAAGTGTTGGGGTCTGTACCCGTCCCAAAGAATAGCCGCCTTTGCGGGCAATGGACAGCGCACGGCTGGCATTGATACCCACGAGCCAGTCGGCTTCGCTTCTTGCCTTGGCGGAATAATAGAGACTGTCGTAATGGTTCCCTGACTTGAGATTTGCCATGCCCTCACGGATAGCTTTGTCCGTGAGCGAGGAAATCCAAAGGCGGTAGAAAGGCTTTCGGCAATCAAGATATTGATAGATGTAGCGGAAGATGAGCTCACCTTCACGCCCTGCATCGGTGGCAACGATGATGCGGTCTGCCTTGTCAAAACAGGAGCGTATCACTTTGAGTTGCTTCAATGCCGCAGGGTCTGATACATACTCCTTGTCCTTACGTATTTGTCGTACTACTAACTGAAAAGGATTGGGACGGATGGGCAGATCTTCCGCTTTATAGACTGTAAAACCGTAGGCTTCGGGCATGGCAAGGGCAATGAGGTGTCCCATTGCCCAAGTAACAAGATACCCGTTACCCTCTAAATATCCATCCTGTCTGCTGTTTGCCCCTACGATACGAGCAATGTCTCTGGCTACCGAGGGTTTCTCGGCGATAATACAAGTTGTCATAGTCGGTAAAAGAAATTAAGGGTTACATCTTGCGTCCACGGGACTTCTTCTGCTTGTTCTCGTCCTGCTTCTGTTTTTGGGCGGCAGTAAGTTGTGTCTGTCCGATCTTCAGTGGCTCTTTCACGTGTTTCGTGGCTTCGTTGGTCTTGCCGTGGTTGTTCACGGCTACCTGCGTTTTGTGTTCTTCGGCTACGGCAACCACCTTTTCTTTGCCGGTTTCCTGCTTCTTGTCAGGATTCCACTTGTAAAAACGTGGTCTATTCTGTTCCTTGTCCATACGAACGTACGCGTTGAAAGGTTGTCCCTGTTTGTCCACCATATTCTTTAGATATAGTGTACGACCGCTATCCAAGGCTTCACGCTGTTTATCTGATAACTCTAAGCCGCAAAGCTTATGAGGTACACCTTGCTGCTGTGTCTGTTTGTGTTCCTGTCGTTCTCTTAAACTCTTGTTGTCGCCAAAGATGAACTCAATGCCTTTCTTCTCTGCATTGACCTGAAGCGTGGCATTAAAAGACTTGCCGCTCTTGGCAGTCATACCTTCCACCTTCACGGCTTTACCTTCCACAAGGTCTTTGTATTGTGCATCGGAAAGAGTAACACCCTTGATTTCCTTAGGGATATTCACACGGTCAGCACGCAGGGCTATGATTTCATTGGTCTGCGGATCGATAGATACGTAGGCAGAGAAAGATTCGCCGTTCTTGGGTGTTACCTCAATGGTCTTGCCCAGATTGCCTGTCGTAAGGAGTGCCTCCTTTTCTTTGGGAGAGAACTTGTAGCTCATATAGGGAAAGTCAAGCTGTGGTTCTTTTCTCAAAGGATGAATTGCCAAACCGACATTGCCGCTATCGTCCGTGCGGAAAGCAAGGCGGGCTTCGGTGTAGATGGTCGTGTCGCCAATGGGAACGGCAATCGTTACGAGGTTGGTCTTTTGCCAATTGAGCATCTTTTCCAATTCTCCACTCTGCTCCAATCGCTCACGGGAAAGACCGAGAGTGTCGAGCATCTTCCAATCCACCTTTTCGGGGTCGATGGTGGTGGCATTCTTCTGCTGGGGCAGATAGTCCCCAAAGGGAACGCCCATCTCTTCCAGTTGCTGTTTGCTTTCGGGTTTTTCTCGGGTTTGGAGCATGGTACGGAGATTGTCCACGCCTTGTTCCACATTGTCCGCCAAGACCTTGTACAGCCCGAAACGAGTCGGGTTATTGAACTGTTTGAGGAAGTTGGTCATGAAGCTCTTCAGAAGTCCGTCCTTGTTGTTGAACTTCAAGAACGCTGCCTGATTGGCAGCGGTAGCCTCTGTGGTCTTGAGGTTTCCCTTATCGTCAACACCGGACACGACGGACAGCTTGCCCGCTTCCTGCTCATTTTTTACTTCCGTGCGGTCTTCCAAGACCAGCACATAGTTGTCATTGCTGTTTGATTCCATAACTTTTTGAGATTAATAATTCGTTATTGAACAGCAAATATATAAGTGAAATTTCGTCTATCTAAGACTTAGGGAAATCATAGGAAAGACAGGGAGATAAAAGAAAAAGAGAATTTAAGATATTAAAAGGAAAGTGTAATTTAGGAGATAAGGAATGGGGATAAACACTAACTCCAATTCAGTATAGACAAAAAGAGCAGAAATTCTTTTCAAGAATCCCTGCCCATTTATATCTACAGTATATATCTATCCCTTATCTGTCAAAAGATTATGTACTTTAATAGCTGGGGCTGCATATTGTTTCCCAAGATTGAATTCGATTATATCTATCAATTCGCTCAGCTGATTGTGAGTGACACCAAGATTCTGACAGATAGTCATGTGCGCCCTCAGCATCGGCTCTACACCACCCACGCCAGCAAGGATAGAAACCGTGCCAAGTTCCCTTTCCCGATAGCTGAGCAAATCACGCTCGAAAATGTCAGCAAAGAGATGTTCTTTCAAGAAAGTGTCTATCGCTGGGGCAAAAGCCGCATAACCGACTTTAGATGCGCTGAATGGTACGCCTGTCAACTCTGCCAATATATCGGCTCCACGTCGATATTTGTCACCTTTTGCCTTCACTGGACTTGCTTCACGCCCTACAGGATCGTTGATACCTTCAGCCTTGCGAGCCTCGACCACTTCCATCATTGTTTGTATGGCACGTAATGAGCGTGGGAAGCCACAATAAGCATAGGCATGAATAAGAACTTCCTTTATTTCGTTTTGTGTCATTCCTGCCTCGAAGCCATGCGCAATGGCAACGCGAAGCCCGTTCAAGTCGCCTTTACCCGTATATGAGCCGAGTGCGATAATTGCTCGCTCACGAGCTGTGAGACTTTTGGCGGCAGATACGCTGTCGCTCTCCTTGACAGCTGCATGATAAGCAGTTTTTCCCACAGGATTCTGCCATACAGTCCTGTTTGTCTTACTGTTGGGAATGACTGCCACGTGGGCAAACCAGTTGTCGGGTGTCGCGCCATGCCAGTGAACCACCCCTGGGGCAATCTCCACAATGTCACCGGCATGCAGACGGCGGGCAGGCTTTCCTTGCTCTTGATAGTAGCCAGTACCTGCCGTCGCAACGAGAATCTGACCGCCTGTGTGGTAATGCCATGAGTTGATACAACCAGGAGCAAAGGTCACATTGATAGCTGGGAGTTGCAGACTGTCGTTCTTTATTACTGGAGACAGCCACACATCCCCCGTAAAATTAGCCGTTGGGGGATTTTTCTGCCCTGCCGGATAAGGTTGTTGGAACTCTTCGACACGAGTCTGTGCCACCGCTGAAGCAGTTGTTACAACAGTCATCAGTGCTATGATTATTTTCTTTTTCATACGCTTTCCAATGACTACTTAATATCTAAATGATTCTGACTTAGCCACCTCGCAAAAACATCAGCGAGGACATCATTGTTCAAGTCCTGCATCAAGAAGTGGGTGTTACCATGAATTCCCTCCTTTGGAAGCTCAACTAACTTGGCATTACCACCATGACGATTGATACATTCAACAAACTTACGTCCCATCTGCAAGCGCACTCGCCAGTTCTCATCACCAAGATTCTTGCTGGGTTTCTCCGGAATGTAATCGCCGAAATACATCACTATGGGAATCTCCGTCAAGCGCCTGAAAAGGCTCATTGGCACAGGGACTCCGGTACTGCCGCCAGTCAACCCGTCAATCTTGGCAGGCACTTCACCCTCTGGGAAAACATATACTCCAGGCTCATAAGCAGCCACCGCCTTTACCTTAGGATTCTGCATCGCAGCCATCCAACCAGGGAAGCCACCTGCCGAATGGGTGACGAGTATGGCAGAGTCGAGCTCCTCCACCAAAGCGTCGATGGCGGGGATGTCCTGCGTATGGTCGCTAATATCAGGTGTCATCTCGCGGAAGAACTGGCTCAGATAGGTTGAGTCGGTCTTGAACTGTACACCTTTATTATATTTAGGCCATACACCAATGCGCCAAATATCAAACCAGAACATTTCGTCGGCCAAGGGTTTTACTGTTGTTGTGGACGATGTTCTTCCTGCCCGCCCGCGCCCAGGAAGATCCATTACATAGGTTGGATAGCCATGACGCAGCATAAGCGTAGAGAAGCCCTCACGACCATCAGGCGTCATTTCCCAGCAAACACCTGAGCCGCCATAGCCATGCACGAATATGAGTGGGAGCTTACGGGCATCAGCTGGCACCTGATAATTAACAAAAGCATGGTCCACCCGGCTGCTCTGTCCCGTTTCATCTTGTTCAGCCCAGCCGATAAACTTCGAATTATCATACTTCCCTTCATGAAGAATCGTCTTCCCACCCACCGAGAAGCTACCCTGCCTGACTATTGACAAGGGCTGTTGTGCCATTGCGCCAGCCGACATCACCAGCATGGCAGCGATAATAATTTGTCTTGTTCTCATTTCTCTAAGTGCTTTCTATGTTTGCGCCACTTTATCTGTCTATATTCTTCTGACTTTCCGCCGAATACCGGTCACCTTTCAAGACAATGTTGTCCAAAGCTTTGTTGATTTCCGCCATTTCAGCCTCGGTGTAAGTGACTTCGGCAGCGGCAATGTTATCCTCCAAGTGTCTCAAGCTCCTGCTACCGGGGATTGGAACAATGAATGGTCGCTGCGCTTTAAGCCATGAGAGAGCCACCTGTGCTGGAGTGATATTCTTTCGTTGGGCTATAGTCTTGACCAAATCTACGATAACCATATTTGCTTCAATATTCTCTTGTGAGAAGCGAGGCACCGTAGAACGGAAGTCGTTATTTCCAAATTTGGCATCTTTTGTTATTGTACCGGTGAGGAATCCTTTGCCTAACGGGCTGAAAGGTACGAGTCCTATACCCCATTCCTCCAATGTCCCTAAAAGCTTCTCTTCCTGTTCACGCCAAAACATAGAGTATTCACTCTGTATAGCGGTAAGTGGAAGAACGGCATTGGCACGACGGATATTGTCTACACCTGCTTCCGACATTCCCCAGTGGAGCACTTTCCCTTCTCTCATGAGTTGAGCTACTGTATCGGCTACCTCCTCAATCGGTGTATTCTTGTCCACACGGTGTTGATAATAAAGGTCGATATGATCTGTGCGAAGTCGGCGCAGCGAACCCTCCACGCTCTCACGGATTGTTGCTGGAGAAGAATCGAGTGTCTGCTTGAAGTCCCTCAGCTGGATACCAAACTTCGTTGCTATCTTCACTTCATTACGAATAGGCTCTAAGGCTTCGCCAACGAGTTCTTCGTTGACATACGGGCCATAACACTCTGCGGTATCGAAGAAGTCGACACCCAAGTCATGTGCCTTACGGATAAGGGCGATCATCTCTTTCTTGTCCTTTGGCTCACCATATCCGTGGCTCATGCCCATACAGCCCAATCCTATTGCTGACACTTCAAGGTCTTTGCCTAATATTCTCTTTTCCATTATTCTTTTCTTATTTGATTGTTTTTGTAAATATAAATGATGTTTGCAATATTTGTCTGTAAGAGCATTGATGCCAGTGTGGCGGTTCGCTGCAAATTCTTTATTACAGATGGTTGATGAAGAACTGGTCTATCTTGCTAACAATCTGCTCGACATACTCCTTGACAAAATATGTCTGGATATGTGTAGCGCCTGGAACGATAAAGAGAGCCTTGTCTGCCGTGCCCGTTGCCTTGGCAAAAGCCTCTTCCGACATATACCTGCTGTCTGCCTTTTCGCCTGCAATCACAAGCAGAGGCTGGCTAATGAGGTCAGCATGGTCGGTAGCGTCCCATGCCATCATATCCATCAACGAACTTTTCAGGTAACTGCCTGGCGCGTTAGGTGTATGGTGTGTAACGGCATAATAGAAAAAGCCCTCGCGATAAAGGTCTACCTTTATTTTGCGTGCCTCCTCTGGCGACATATCTGCAAAGCCCAGTACTTCGGGCTTTTCGCCTGCAGCTTCTTTCTGTCTTGCCAGTGATGCCTCTTCCTGTCGTTCCTGGATGGTGTTCATCTGAGTGCGCATATAGCCGTTGCGGCGTACGTCGCCCGTATTGAACAGGCTCAATGTAGCCACAGCTTTGATGCGCTTATCCGCCTGAGCCGTAGCAAACGTATAACCGCCACCGCCACAGATGCCGAAAGCTCCGATTCGTTCCGGGGCGACACCGGGATAGTTCTGTATGAAGTCCACGGCACCGCTGATGTCACCGATTCGGAAAGCCGGCTTGTCGGTGCGACGTGGTTCGCCACCGCTTTCTCCTTGATAGCGTGCGTCGAAAGCCAGGGTTACAAAGCCCGCTTCCGCCAATCGTTGGGCATAGAGCCCGGCAGTCTGATCCTTACTTCCTCCGTTAGGATGCGCCACCACAATGGCTGCGTAGTTTCCTTGCGGCGTGTAGCCTGCTGGTGTATAGACATTGCCCACGACGTCAATCCCGTCTACGGTATATTTCACTTTATGAATGTTTACCTTGCCGTCCTCGTTCTTCTCAATAGCGTTCTCATAGACCAGCCCGAGATTGTTCGGCGTCAGTGTCGGTCCCTCTTCGCCATAATGCTGTGCATAAATATTGGTTGTCATCATTATTACGATTATTCCTGATATTAATTTATTCATTCTAAATGTTTGATTGCAAATGTCTTACGTCTCTGACATTCGGGTTCAACATCAATTGTATCTGCATTCTACCGATTTGCGTCTGGTCCTGCAAGTCTCGTGGTGAACACAAACGAGGCAAGCAGCCATTTACCGTTCTCGCAGGTAAATATTTGGGTGGTGAAGAAAGGGTGACTGGTGGTGTTTCCACCCACCACGGCATCAAGCACGATCGTGCTGTAAACCGCCCAGTTGTCGTTGTTGATTTGCTTCACCTGCACATCGCTTACCTCGGCATGCTTGTAGTGTATCATTCCGCTTGCTATAATTTGCAGTTCTTGCTGCGTTCCCCAGAAACCTCCCATGTGTACAAACATGCAGTTGGGGTGGAAAATCTCTTTCAAGGCGTCGGTGTTTTTGTCAGCCATCAGTTTCCAGATGTTCTGCGAAAGCGCCTTGAAGGTCTGCTCATCACCCATGTTGTTCTTCTGTTGCAACTCGTCATTCATCTTCTGTTGCCATTCGTCGTTGCTCCCAGCAGTCTCGTCAGGCAGTTTCATCTTGGCAAACTCCTTGGTGGCTTCGATGTTGAACTCATAGAAACGCTTCTCCTTGTTGAGCCCGCGCATCTGCTTCATCTCGGCCTTCGACAACTGGAAGTTCATTGCCTCGATATTTTCCTTGATATATCCATGGTCGGTCGCGCCCGGAATTACTGAGTGCCCTTCCTGTATATGCCAGCGAATGATGACCTGTGCAGGGCTCACCTTGTGGGCTTTTGCTATAGACACTATAACCGGGTCTTTGAAAAGTGCGCCGTTGCTGGCGTCACCTCCCAGCGGATACCAGCACTCCACAGCCAAGCCGTCTTTCCATATCTGCTCTTTCTCTTTCAGGCGTTGCGCATAAGGGTGGCACTCCATTTGCAATATCACGGGCTTTATTTCCGTAGAATCAACACACCAGCGATAAATGCTTTCTGCCCCATTCACCTCAAAATTAGACAGTCCGAGACATCTCACCTTGCCAGCCTTCACCGCAGTCTCCATATTTCGCCATGCCGCTTTCACATCACCCACGGGCTGGTGAGGGTAAACGAGGTCAATATAGTCGAGGTTCAGACGCTTGAGCATGTTGTCGATAGCCTGAGGGTTGGCATATTCCGAGGGCCAGAGCTTAGAGGTTATCCAAATATCCTCGCGCTTCACGCCGCTCTCTTTGATAAACTCATTGACGGCTTCGCCCACACCCGCCTCGTCCATATAGGCATGAGCGGTGTCGATGTGGCGATAGCCCAGACGCAATGCCGTGAGAACAGCATCTTTGCAAGTGGCATTATCGGGCATGCGGAATGTACCAAGTCCGAACTGTGGCATCTTCACGCCATTGCCGAACGTAAGATAAGGCACCTTTACAGCTTCACTTTTCTGAGCCGATGCGGCACTCATGCATCCGAAGAACGCCAGCAATAAAAACATTTTTCTAATCATACTCATCATAGTCTTTATATTTGTTTATTGTATATCATGAATGTTGGTGTAATACCGTTTCCATTTCACAAGAACATTTTATTTATCATTTGATGCTGCAAAGTTACGATTTTCAAAATGGTTATTTCTTACACAAAACTCTGCTGATGATGATGTCTTTTCAGAAAACAAGAAAGGATATGCATCTGTAGCATTACCTCTTTTGTCTTTCATCGCGTTTCGCCACAGGTGTCATCAGTTTCTAAAAACCTGCACGTTCGAGCCAGTCGTCTACCGCAGAAGAACTTCCACTGGAGACCTGGTTTGCAGCGATGGCGAACGCTACTGACGAGACATTGGCTTGAGGTTCCTCATGGCGTATCACGGTAAGTGCGTCAGCCAGTCCGCTTCCCGCATGGGTGGTGGCCACGAATACGTTCTTGTTACTCAGGTCATAAGCATCAAGGAAACTATAAATGGGCATGGGTACCGTATACCACCAGACTGGTGTCACGACAATAATGTTGGTATAATCCGACATGTTCACACGGCGTGAGGTAAGCGTGGGGTGCGAATTATTGTCGCGCTCGGTGCGGGCAAAGTCCGCCAAGTCGTTGTACTCTACAGGGTAATGTCCACGCGCCACGGTGAGACGTAGCGTATCGGCAGCTGTCTTACGTGCCACCATCAGTGCAAGATACTGTGCTGCGCCATAGTCGTTGCCATTCTCTCGCACCACATTCGTGGCCCCCGTGGTGGCATCTACACCCTCGGGGATGGTCTGCGAGAAGTACACGACAAGTGCCTTGCCATCTGCGGAATTAGAAATCGTGTCTGCCTCCTGCTCTGGTACATTCTCATTATCTCCCGAACAGGCAGCCATAAGTATTGCCGTAAGCAGCAAAATGCCCGTCTTTGCTAATCTATTCATCATCATATTTGCGTTTTGTCATTCATCATAAATGGGACACAAACTTACCGCAGTGACTGACCCAGTCTTCCAACTCTTTGTCGTTCCACCGGTTCACGCGCACGGCGGATTTCCATGTAACGTCATAATTGATTGACTTGTGTAGATTCTTGTCGGTTTCACCCGGACCGCTGCTGTAGGAGGTGAAGAAGGGAATGATTGTCTTCCCCTTGAAGTCGTGTGCTTCGAGGAAGGTGTTGATGATGTTCGGAGCTATGTACCACCAGATGGGAAAGCCCACGAATACCACGTCGTAATCTTTCATGTTGTCCACCTTTCGGGCAATGGCTGGCCGGCTGTCGGGATGAGCCTTCATCTCTTGGTTCACGCGGGCGTTGTCATTTTGCCAGTTCACATCTGCATCGGTATAGGGCTGCGCGGCTTGTATTTCAAAGAGGTCGGCATTGGTCATTTTGGCTATTTTCTCGGCATACCCCTTGGTGGTGCCCGAATAAGAAAAATAAGCTACGAGGACTTTTTGCCCCATGTTGTTGTTTTGCATATTGCTTTCCTTTACTTTGCCCTTGCAGCCTGCTACAACGAGCAGCAATGCAAGGATGATTAAAAATTTGTTCACCTGTTCTTTCTTTTTTGGTTCACAATGCAAAGGTATAATATTTAGAGCAAGGAGTCTTTACACAAAATTCGGTCGCTCTTATCATTTTTTCAGAAAGGTACACTGGATTAGCACAACACTCCTTTTCCTGTATCCTTTTTTATCTGTTCTCACTGAATCCAAGTTGGGCGAGCCATGTCTCCACCTGCTGTTGAGAGTCGGCAGTACCGATGGTGCGCGCTATGAGCCCGAGTTCTTGCAGGTAGGTGATACCAGAGATACCCAAGTCGGTTTGCATGGCTCTCACCAGTCCACCTATTCCGCTCATCTCGTGAGTGCCGAAGGGAATGAGCGTCCTGCCTTGCAGCTGCTTACGGTATGTGTCGTAGAACGTGTGCATAATCATCGGGACATCGAACCACCAGACCGGACAGCCAACGAAGATATAGTTGTACTGGCTGAAGTCTCTGTCTGTTTCTTTCAGTGCCGGACGTGCATTGGCATCTTTTTCATTCCGTGCAACGGTGTAGGCCAGCGTATTGTAGTCAGTGGTGTAAGGTACAGTGGGTTCTATGCGATAGATGTCGCCACCCGTTTGCCGCTGTATCTCTTCGGCAAGTGCCTGTGTGTTGCCTCCCCAACTGAAATAGACTACGAGAATGTTGTTTGCCCGCATTGTGCTGACTGTTGCCAGTATCATCAGCATAAATAAAAATGACTTCTTCATATCTTCAAATAGTTTAATTGTTGTTCAATGCTGCAAAGTTACGCTGTAATTTCCAGCTGCCTTTTACACAAAATTCGGTTGCTTGAGACATTTTTCCCGAAAAAACAAACTACCCGAATATTTTTATAAGTGCATCTTACCTGACAGAGAAATAATGTGTAACTTTCCGAAAAAACAGAAGTCTGAATTCATACTAACAGGTGAGTCGATTTTACCAATGCTTGGTAATTTTATAAAGACAAGCAAGCCTATGGCATTTACTTTCTATAAAAAATGCATGGTAAACAGACTTTTGTGTAAAGCTGATTACACATAAACGGCGTATCTTTGCACTCGGAAATAAAAAAAACAATAACAATTAAAATGATGAATATGGATACAATCAAACTGAACAATGGAGTGGAAATGCCGCAGCTGGGCTACGGCGTGTTTCAAGTATCGCCTGTAGAGGCTGAGCGTTGTGTGGCCGATGCGTTGAGCGTGGGGTACAGAATGATCGACACGGCTCAGGCCTATCAAAACGAGGAAGGCGTGGGCACTGCCATCAGGAAGAGCGGCATCAAGCGCGAGAACGTTTTCTTGGTAGATAAAGTTTGGATGGGCAACTACGAGGACTACTCAGCGGCACGCAGCATCGACGAGAGTCTGCGCAAGCTCGGCACCGACTACATCGACCTGATGCTGCTCCACCAGCCTTTCGGCGACCGCTACAACGCCTATCGCGCGCTGGAAGACGCCTTGAAAGCGGGCAAGGTGAGAGCTATCGGTGTGAGCAATTTCTATCCCGATCATCTCATTGACCTCAGCCACTTTGTGGATGTCGTTCCAGCAGTAAACCAGGTGGAAACACATGTATTCTTCCAGCAGACAGAGGCTCGCAAGTATATGGACGAACTGGGCGTAGCACACATGTCGTGGGGACCATTGGCTGAAGGTAAGAATGGATTCTTCTCCAATGAGACCTTGGCTGCTATCGGAGTTGCTCACGGCAAGACCGGACCACAGGTGGCCCTGCGCTATCTGTTGCAGCGTGGCATAATCGTCATACCGAAATCCACCCACAAGGAGCGCATGGCGCAAAACCTACAACTCTTCGACTTCACGCTAACCGACAAGGAAATGAATGAAATCTTAAAGTTGGACACTGGCCAGCCTATCATCATGCCGAGCCATCACGACCCTGAAATCACCAAGTTGTTCATGGGGTTCGCTCCACGGTAAACATGGATTATATCTGAAAAGGGAACGAGAAGCCGACTTTTGTATAAAGCTGGCTTCTTGCTTTCTATCTACCTTTGCAGTAGGAAACCAACAAGCAACGAAAAATGAAAAAGTCAATGTCAACATGTATACTGTTTGCTGCATCGGAACTTTGCTGTGCAGCTTGTTCAGAAAATTTCCATGCACCTGAAAATATGATCGGTGATAATCCGACAAAGACTGTTATGCAGACAACCACACCCGTGCCCGCGGATTGTTTTCAACCTGCCGCCGACCAGGGAACGGTAGAACTGCTACAATATGAGGCGAAGGACTATACCCAAGCTGACCGGCCTGCGACGCATAAGCCCGCCTACATCTATCTGCCATACGGCTATGACGCCTCAAAGAAGTACGACATCATCTATCTGCTACACGGCTGGACGGGAACTGCCGAACAATACTTCGGCCAGGAGAACTTGCCTCAGATGAAGAACCTCTTCGACAACATGATAGCCCGAGGACTCACAAAGCCATTCATTGCCGTATCGCCCACTTGGGACAAGGACAACCGTGCCAAAGACTGGGGAGAGAGCACGCGTGAGGCTGCCGTATTCTCCAGCGAATATATAAACGACCTCATACCTGCTGTGGAAAGCCGCTATAGCACTTACGCGAAGAGTACTGACGAGGCGGGCATTATCGCGTCACGTGCCCATCGCGCCATAGGCGGCTTCTCGCTCGGTGCCATTACCACGTGGTATATCTTCGAACAAGCCTTTCCCTACAGCCGCTGGTACCTGCCTATGAGCGGAGACAACTGGCACATAGAAATGTTTGGCGGGGCAAGTAGGCCAGAAGAGACAGCGGCTTTCTTGGCAGACATGGTGAAGGCATCGCCCTATAAGAACGATTTCTACGTGTGGTATGCCGTGGGGAGCGACGATGTGCGCCTGCCACAGACACATAACCAGGCACTCGCCATGGCGGAACTGACCGAGACTTTCAACAGCACCAACTTCTCTTATCACCAGAAACCAGGTGGAAGGCACGATTTCAACGCTGTATGGGAGTTCTGCTATAATGCTTTGCCCCTCTTCTTTCCTCCAAAGAACCAACAAGAAGCGAAGACTTACACTCGAGCGAGTCGTATTGAAGACGTGATGGCAGATGCTGCTTTCGACAATTTCGGACAGCTGATTTTCCCCATAAACCGAAGCTATTGGAGTGGCGAAACGCTTGAACAACTACAACTGACGTGGTATAGCTACATCAATGCCGACAAAACGGTGGAGATTGTGAACGACATGAAGCGAAAGGCAGATGCCGGCGAGCACATCTTCTACGATATCTATACCGATGAGGAGAAGGGCTCCGACCCGCAGAAACGCTACACAGGGTTGTTCTTTTTCCGAGGCAATGCCGGTGCTCCTTTCGCCATCTGTAACGCCGGCGGAGGTTTTGCCTATGTAGGAGCAATGCACGACAGTTTCCCTCACGCACAGGAACTCAGTAAACAAGGCTATAATGCCTTTGCACTCATCTATCGCCCTGGAGCACAGACCGCAATGGAAGACCTGGCACGAGCCATCACATTTGTTATTGACCATGCCGACGAGCTGGACGTTCGTCCCGATGGTTATTCTCTTTGGGGCGGCAGTGCCGGCGCACGCATGGCTGCCACATTGGGCAATGCCGACAATCTGCGCCGTCTGACTGGACGGACGGACATCGCACGGGCTGCCGCCGTGGTGATGCAATACACGGGATATGCAACTACATCAACCGCCGATGCACCCACATATGCCTGTGTGGGTACGGCCGATGGCATCGCACCATGGCAAACCATGCGGAGCCGATTGCAAACTCTATCCTCAATGGGCATCGACACAGAGTTTCACGCTTATGACGGTCTGCCTCACGGTTTCGGACTAGGACAGGGAACAGCAGCAGAGGGATGGCTGAACGATGCCGTAAGATTTTGGCAAAAGCAAGCTGGTATAACAGGCATACGGCAAAATATAGAGTACCAAACTAAGGGAGACACCATATACGGCATTGATGGTATGCGTCGCGATAACCTGCAAAAGGGTATCAATGTAATGAAAGGCAAAAAGATGACCAAGAGATAACGAACAGAAATAAAACTGTAAAATAAAAACTGTAAGATAGAAAATGAAACCACAGATAATTTGCCATATCATGACACCCATAGACGGCAAAGTCGACAACAGCCGCTGGACCGCGCCAGATAAAGAATACGACGCCAGTGAGATGATGGCGCAATATCATGCTATCGGGCAGCGGTTAGGAACAGATGCGTGGATTTTCGGAACCAATACCGTGAAACAGTTCTTCCCAGAAAGATTCGACGCATGTGCCTGCCACAAGGTTTTTCCAGACCAACTGCACACGTTTGTAGGCGACTGTAGCAGCCGGCGGCAGATGATAGCCCTCGTGCCCGACGGCGATATACGGTTTACAGCAAATCAGCTTCGTGGCGACAATATCATCGCCGTTGTTGGAGAGAATGTCAGCGCTGATTACCTAGAGTTCCTGGAGGATATGCAGATAAGTTATGTCTTCGCGGGATTAGACGGAATGGATCTTGGAAAAGCCATGGAAAGCATCTGCAATGAGTTTGGCCTATGGCATATATCACTGCAAGGCGGTGGCTTCATCAACGGAAGTTTTTTCCAAGCCGGACTTGTTAGTGAGCTGAGCGTTGTGGTCAGTCCGCTGCTCGACGGCTGTCAGGGAGCACCATCCATCATAGAATATCGGGGTGAAGAAACCGATTGGCCGCAAGGACTGACGCTCCGCCTGCTCGATGTGGAACGGCTTGGCGCAGGCTGCGTGTGGCTGCACTATCAGGTGCAGCAATCGTAACCTCCGATATTTTGTGCTTCACAACCGACTTTTCTATAAGGTTTTTCTCTCAAACCATCTGTATCTTTGCAAGCATAATTTTAAAAGCGAATAAAAACAATGAAAACAAAAAGAATTTTATTGACCGGATTGCTGTCGATGACCACAGCAACAATGATAGCACAAGCAATAAATATTAACAAAACAAACAATAATATGGCAGAAGAAGTACAAGTAATCAAAGCACCCGTAGAGAATGCAGACCGTACTCCCGTTGTGTTCAAACAGCAGGAAAATGGTTTTATATTGGCAGGTATTCTCTATCATCCTCGTACATGGAAGCAAGGCGAGAAACTCAAGGCCATCATCGTGGACGGTCCGATGTACAGTGTGAAGGAACAGACGCAGAGCATCTATGCGCAGCTTTTGGCCGAGGCAGGATATGCCACGCTGGTGTTCGACCATAGCTATATCGGTGCCAGCGAGGGACATCCGCGTGGCTACGAAGATCCCGAGATAAAAGGAGTTGATTTACGGTCAGCTGTCAGTTTTTTGCAAACACTCGACAACATAGATAAAGACCACATCGGTGCTGTGGGTATCTGCGGCTCGGGCGTATATGTTCCCAACGGACTACGCAACGACAATCGCGTGAAAGCCATCGCCAGCATTGCACCATTCATCATGATGACTGACATTAAAACCAATACTGATGAGAATCTGATGAAAATGAAAGCTGATTATGAAAAGGGAGGGGAAGTGCAGCGACTAGATCTGATAAAGGGCAGTGAGGGAGAGGCCTACTATCGCAACCCCGACCGAGGAGCTGCCGTTCAGGCATGTCCTACACCAGTTTGGAGTCAGCTGGCATGGCACCAGTTCCATCCCACTGAGACGGTACGCGAACTGAAAGTGCCCTATCTCGTCATAGCGGGAGAAAAAGCCTTTACCACTGAGGGAGCAAAGAAAATGTTTGAGAATGCCCCCAATCCCAAATATTTCCACCTTACCTTAGGTGCCACGCACTTTGAAATGTACGACATGGAGAAATATGTGAAAGAGAATGTAAACGAACTTTTGACTTTCTTTGGGAAGCATCTTTGATAGATCTTTTAACCGAAATCAGTAAAACGAAATATCAAACTAAAGCATTATGGTAATATTTTTAGCCATAATACTTTTTGATACAAGAAAAAAGGTTATCTTTGCAGTGATTGATCAAAAAAACATCTTATGCCGTTCAACAAAGCTAACCTCATTGTCGAACACGGACTCAAAGGTTTCGGTACGACCGCGCATGCAGATAATGTGGCGCACATTATCTGCATGCGCGGTCGGTTTGATTTTACTTTTGACGGGCATCCGTTTCAGTTGAAATCGGGCGAAGCGATGATTGTAGGGCTTCAACAGTTGCTGGAGAACATGCAGCCTTCGGCCGACCTGGAGGTCATGTGTATCTACACGGCACCTGAGTTTTTGGAGTTGTGTACACCGCGCAACAACTATGGCATCAAAGGCTCATTGGCTCTCTTTTCCTGCCCAGTGATAGAAATGGACAAAGAGCAGTTTGAACGGATCCGGCAAGACTTCATACAGATAGAACAGAGGCTGGCAAACGACCAAAGTCTGTTCCACGAAGATATACTGATATGTGCCACACAGATGATGTTTCTTGATTTTTTTGATGCCCATGCCTTCCACAACGGCTTATCAAATGTCTCGTTTCAAGACACCGACATCATCACGCGCTTCATGCAGATGCTTGAACATGGAGATTATGTGAAGCATCGCGAGGTGGGTTATTATGCTGATAAGCTCTGCGTCACCCCCAAGTATCTCTCCGAGGTCTGCAAGAGCGTGAGTGGAAAAACCGCCAACTATTGGATATCCCGCTTTACAACCATTCATATCCGTCGTCTGCTGCAAGAGAGAAAAATGACATTTACTCAGATTTCCGATCTTTTTGATTTCTCCTCACCTGCCTATTTCAGCCGATTTGTGCAGAAGCATTTGGGAACGTCTCCAACCAATTTCCGAGAGTAGTCCTTTGCTTTCCGAACTTTATGATAAATGCTTATTGACACACTTTCTGTTGGGATATTTGTGTTTTATCATCTCTTATCAAACAACGGATAGGGGCGATTTTCAGCAAAAAGTGCAAACTTACAATCTCCTTACATGAATACAGAATGAAATGCTATCTCAAAATGATTATCTCTCGCAAAAAAACTTGAGAACATAGGCTAGTAAATTATCTACTCTTTGATTAAGTGGGCAAGAGTCGGATCCGCTTTGATGCGTTCCGTTTCCAATTCCACGAGCGAGAGAATCTCTTGTTTGATTAATTTGTAGTTAGCTTCGATAGTCTCTTTGAGATTATCGGATCCATCTTCGTTTGCAAAGTCCGCTATTACGGGTATGGGCTGGTAGGCTCTCATTTCATCTGATATCTTAGCATTATCCACAACAATCTCTGCGTGGAAAATCTTTTGGTCTATGCGTTCATCGAAATTATCGGAAACAGCACCCACGAACATACCTTGTGTGAGGTTGGAAATCTTGCTTGCCGGGATAAGACTATCCATCTGGGTGGAGATGGAGGTAGACTTGTCGTTGCGATTGATGGTCATGGACTGCCGCTGCTGGAGAACCTTACCAAAACGTTCGGAGAGGTTTTTGGCAGTTTCACCAACTACTTGCCCTGAGAAAATATTTCCTACTGTGTTTTGTATCACCTTGCTCTCCTTGTCGCCATAGTCACGGGTGAGCTGCGAGAAATCTTGAAAGCCCAAACAAACCGCCACCTTATTGCTTCGTGCGGTGGCAATCAGATTATCCAACCCACGAAAGTAAATAGTCGGCAACTCGTCAATAATCACCGATGATTTGAGTTGCTTCTTCTTGTTGATGAGCTTCACGATACGGCTGTTATACAGACCAAGTGCAGCCGAGTAGATATTCTGACGGTCGGGATTATTACCAACTACAAGGACTTTCGGCTCATTAGGGTTATTGATGTCAAGTGAGAAATCATCGCCTGTCATCACCCAATAAAGGGCAGGGCTTATCATACGGGAAAGCGGTATCTTGGCACTGGCAATCTGTCCCTGCAACTGGTCCTGTGCTCCGCCTTCCCAAGCATCCATAAAGGGTGAAAGGTAGTTGGCAAGCTCATCGTAGGAAGTGAGTATCGGGAATATCTGTGCGTAGGGACGGTTGAGAAATTCGATGGCATGAGGGAAGGTGCAATACTTTCCGTTCTCATAGATTTTCAGAAACCAAATGATGGCTGCAAGCAAGATAATCGGTGACTCCACGAAGAAATCTCCCTGCTTCTGAATCCACGAGCGATTCAAGTTGAGCATGATGGTGTAGGCACTTTCGTAAGCGTCCGATATGTCCGTCATAAAGGCAGGATTGATAGGATTGCAACGATGGCTTCTTCGAGGGTCGTCAAAGTTAATTACAAAGAACTGCGGCTTTACCTTGTAGGCATCCAAATGATTGAGCAAGTGATTATAAGCTATCTCTGAAAGGTCAGGGAACTTGTAGTCGTAGATGTACATGGCAAAGCCTTTTTCTATCTGCTGCTTGATGTAGTTGTTTACGATGGCGTAGGATTTACCAGAACCCGGTGTACCGAGCACCATTGAGGCACGGAACGGATTGACCACGTTTATCCAACCATTGTTCCATTTCTTCTTATAGTAGAAGCGTGTAGGAAGATTGACGGAGTATTCATTTTCCATCAACCGTGTTTCCTGCATGAAACTCTCATTCTCCGTGTTAAACACATCGTCCATCAGGTTGTTTTTGAGTAGTCGACTCATCCATACGCCACCCATCAGCAGGCAGATATAACCAATGGACAGCGTAAATATATAGAGAGAAGCTACCCCGACCTCGCCGATGGGCAATACCAATAGCCACCAGTTGAGAAAGAAAAAGACAAAGCCTGAGAAAAGCACCGTCCAAATCTTTGGCCACGTGATTTTCTCTTCCTTCACGCCTTTCGTCCCAAGACAGGACAAGGCAAGGAATACCACGCAAAAGAGTTTTGTCCAAAGGATAGACGAAAATAACCCTGTGGTACGCTGGAAATTCATCAGTATCTTATCAATGATTCCAAGCGTAAAACCCCAGACATGAAAAGCCTCGTAACAGAACCAATAACAGTTAACGAGGAGGAATATCACCGATATACCCCGCATAAAGTCCATGACTTTGCCTAATGCCCTTAAATCATCTTCTTGTGCCATAATCGTATTGTTTTGTAGCCTCCCCCGACCCCTCCGAAGGGAGGGGAGATAGAAATGCTCGTTTATTTAATGTTTTCTTCGTCTAATATTTACCTTACTTAGTTTTCGGAGCTTACGCTGCCATGCAGCTTCTTTCCAATCATCGTTGCCCGTAGATAGGAAAGAACCATCTGCCATATCCTCGATAAGTTCATCGACAAGGTTGTCGCTTTCCTCCGTATTTAGCTGCGAAGGGTGAACGGTTGTAGATTGATCCAAACGGGCAGACAGACTGCCATACAGCGTTTCATCTAAGAACGGATTATGTGTTGGATTGGAGAAATAGCTATTGAATACGTTAGCGACATATCCCTTACCCAATCGGGAGCCATTAAGCGCAATGCCCGCTTTATCATCAATAAAGGTAATGCCATAGATACGTCCACTTTCGTTCTTTCGGATTACTGCACGCAAGCCTTGTTCCTCCAGTCTTTGCCGAAGTTCTTCCTCTGTCTGGGGAGAGGTGCGCATAGCTTGTAACACCCTGTACCTTATGATTGATATCAATGGTTTGATAGCTTGTTTGGACTTCTGCATCCTGTTCTGTACAGCAGTATAACCCACACCACGACCTATGTCCGAGGCATGGATGGGTGTGCTTACTTTGCCTCCCTTGTCATCTGTTGGAACATAGACCAATCCGTCATATTTCTTTCCCCGAAACTCCGTCTTTACTTCTTCTACGGCAAGATTATATTTACTCAGTACGGCATTGAGCTCGCCCAAGGAGCAGAAACGATAATGTTTCAGCACCATGCGGATAACGCTTGCTACCTGCTCCTTGATATTTCCTTGGGTGGTATCAATTTTGGGCGTTTCTTCCACCGCTTTGTCTGCGACCTTTGAACTTGGAATGAGACCAAATCTCTTTTCCAAGGCATCGGTAATCTGCTTGCTCCTTCGCTTTTCAAATCTGTCGTTAATCTTCTGCCCACGACTGTCCACTCGAAGTGAAACGATATGTATATGCTCACGGGCGATGTCGTTGTGCTTGAACACAATATAGGGCTGCATGCCATAGCCGAGTGCCTTCATATATTCTTTGGCAATCTGCGTAAGCGTTTCATTGGAGAGTTTCTCATCTGGATGCGGATTGAGGGAGCAATGGAACACAGTCTTCTTTGTTCGGCATTTCTCTGGGATAAGTGCTTGCATATCGGCAAACACCTCTGCCATCGTATAAGTTCCCTCTTTGTTTTGATACAAGCCTTGGGCAAGAAGAATGCTTGCTTCCCCTTTCTCCACCTTCTTGAAGTTATACCCCAGTGCCCCTCCAAGGTTCTCCGTACTTGAAATTTTTGCTATCATTTCTTGCGGTAATCTATGGTAAGACTGTTAGCCTGTTCCTGCAAGACAATGATTTGAGCAGACAATTTCTCCAACTTTTCAAGCAGTATCTGTGCAGTTTTTACGCTGTGATAGCTGTTGATGGCACGCACGGTTTGGTTATAGAGTACACAAATCTTATGGATTTGCGCCGTCAGTTCAGAGAGCTTTCTGTAGTATTCCACGGCGGATTTATCCACCGTGATGACCTTAAAACTCTCCCCAAGAATACGACCACGCACGAAATCCGACTTGGTTTCCGCTCCCGATTTATGGAACAAATCAATCGCCCTTTGCTGGTCTTTCGGGTTGGGAAGACGAGTGTCCCATCTGTCCCATCGTTCAATCCTATCATTCATTGTCTTTCCTTATTATAAGTACGACTTTGGAGTAATTTTCTCCCCTTTGGGGCAAGGGTCTTTGTCGGCAAAAACGGAGTTTGTCGGACAAAGACACACCTTGCCAATATCAAGAGTTGATACGATTGAAGTATCCACCCTTATGGGGTGTCTGCTTCGGGACGTTACCTCCATGTATTATTCTCGCCTGCAAAGTTACGGCAGATTTTCAAATATCTCATTATCAGCGATATTCACTCTTTTTCCTTGTATTTCCTTGTACTTCTATCGCATAGAAATATCTATCGAAAAAGCTTTTATTTTGCAGATAAAACGAACGTGATATCGTTCGATAGAACTATTTAAAGAACGATATGACGAACTCTATTTCAATCGTTCAATATATCGTCAAATAGAACTATCGAGATGTCGACAAATCGACAAATAAAACGATAGATAATTCGGTATTTCGACAGATAGAAGAATTAATAATTCGCTCTGACGATTACTCTAACGAACTACCATTCAAATTATAGTTCAAACGATTAAAATATCTATAGTATGGAACAGATACAAACATCGCCCATATTTCTGGGCTTTTCCTCTCAAAAGGGAGGTGTTGGTAAAAGTACTTTGGCTGAGATTGTCAGCAGCATTCTTTACTACGAAAGAAATATCCATCTTTTTGTGGTAGATTGTGACTTGTCTCAGGACTCATTCTATAAACTCCGTGAAAGGGAAAAGGCTTGCATTGAAAGTGATCCACAGCTTTCCAAGCAGATGAAGCAACATTTCTCCTCTTTGAAGCGTACAGCCTATCGCATTCTCAAGGCAGACCCTAAGGAGGCAATAGAAAAGGCTAACGAGTATATCCGTAAACATCCGTCTGAGAATTTTGATTTGGTCATCTTCGACTTTCCTGGTCATGCTGGCACAAGTGACCTTTTGCAGCTATCGCTGGAAATGGACTATATTCTTTCACCTTTAGAGCCTGACGTTCAGTCAATGGTTGCCTGTCTTACCTATATCAAGGCAGTAAATGACTTGGGGGTATCCATGTCAAGTGTCCGTATCAAGGAAGTCATTCTCCTATGGAATAAGGTTGACCGAAGAGTTAAGAACACGCTCATAGAATACTATAGTAGGTATATCAAGAACGAAGATTACACGCTACTTAATCAGCATGTCTATGCCGCTCACCGCTTCAGCCATGAATTGGAGCAATACGGATTCCGTGGAGTATTCCGTTCCACTTACCTACCTCCCAATAAGGCTTTACGAATCGGGACTGGCATTGATGAGCTGACAGAGGAATTGCTTACCCATATTCAACTTAAATAAGACAGCACTATGGCAAAGATACAGGAACAGCGAAAAAAACTGGAAGCCAAACTCAAGGAGATGGCAGAAGACGGGGTGATGAAGACACCACCCAAGGAAACAGTGGCTTTTGACCCACTTGATGAGGAAGAGGATATGAAAACCGAGGTCAGTGCCAATCAAAAGGAAAAACAACATCTGGTAAAGGAACTTATGTCTACCTCGGAGGATAAGCAGGAGAAGACCTTGTGTAAAAGCCACGAGAGAGAAAATGAGAGAAGTGCGGAAACATCTCGGACTTCTTTAGAGGACTACCGAACACGTTATTTACAGTCAATCCGCCTTCGGGAGCGAACCAATTTTACAATGAGTGCTGATACACTCCAAGTGCTGAGAAACATTTTACAGGATTTGGGTGAGCGGGTATCGATGGCTTGCTATATTGATAATATTCTTCGTGAACACCTCAAGGAGCATAAGGAACTACTCAATAATGCTACAGCAAAGCATCGACGCAAGGTGGCAATAGATTTTTGAACATAGAATAAATGACAAACAAACATCACCATTATGCAAACAATACTATTCACTATTCTCCTGCTTTTGACTGTGACATGGTTGCTCGTAGGGATACTCTTTCTTTGGCAACAGTTACACACTGTGCGCCAAAGAATAGAAGAAGAAAGTAAAAAGAAAAACAAGCAGAAACAAAAGCAGAGTACTTCTTCTGTTACGCAAGACCAGGTTGAGCAGGCACGGCAAATACTTGTCGGTAAGAGTAAATCATATAGGGAGCAATATGAAGAGCTATCAAAAGAGGTTGCTACCAATTCACGAAAAATCTCAGAAGTTCCCGCTGTTTCCTCCTCTGAAAATCCAGATGAAAATCCAAATACCTTTGCAGGGAAAAACTCATCTGTGTCCGAAGAAACAAAAGAAGCGGAAGGTACAGAAGATGACAATGAAATGCAGGTTGACTACACAATGGACGAATCTGACGAAGACAGTATCGTTCGTGAAGAGCTGCAAATCGCTGACGCTGCTTTACCCGAAGTCTCACCCTCCGCTATTCTTGCAAGGGACTTGTCCCGTATAAACGGCTGGCACAGGAATGACGATGTACTTGATGAGGAAAACGAAACTGACGTTCACGAAACACTGCAGGCGATACGAGGCACACAGCTCATGGACTACATTAAGGAGGCAACGCTCAAGCAGGAGAAAGACCATCAAAAGCTACTTGCTGCCATTCGCAAAGCGGAAGAAGCGGAATTAGAGGAAAGTAATATTAGCTCTTCTTCTGACTTTGAAATGAACTTAAACGTAGAGAGCAGCAACAGCGATGCTTCGGAAGATGACGAGCGTCCACTTTCATACTATCTGTAAAACTAGTGTTTTTGTTCATATTGTACAGTGTTCGAGGGGTGGCTCAAAAGTAAAACAATCATCCCATATCTGTCATACGATAAAACCGAGCCACCCCTTACCACCTCTATCTAAAAGAAAACAATTCATTTAACAACTTAAAATAAAAAGAACAATGAACAACAAAAAGAAAATCACAATGCTACTCCTGATGGCTATCACTGCCGTAGGAGCATACGCACAGGGCAACGGCATGGCGGGTATCAATGAAGCCACAAAGATGGTAACAAGCTATTTTGATCCCGGAACAAAGCTTATCTATGCCATCGGAGCCGTGGTAGGTCTGATTGGAGGAATAAAAGTGTACAACAAGTTCTCAAGTGGTGACCCCGATACGAGCAAGACCGCAGCCTCTTGGTTCGGTGCGTGTATCTTTCTCATTGTGGCTGCCACAATCTTGAGAAGTTTCTTCCTGTAAGGCGATGGCAGCATTTGAAATCAACAAGGGTGTAGGTCGGACGGTGGAGTTCAAGGGCTTGAAGGCGCAGTACCTCTTCCTCTTTGCAGGAGGGTTGCTGGCAGTCTTTATTCTTGTGGTCATTCTCTATCTCTGTGGAGTCAGCCAAATTACCTGTCTTGTCATAGGTGTAGTGGGTGCCAGCCTTGTGGTATGGCAAACGTTCACCATGAATAGAAAGTACG
>ENA-OXEC01000279-OXEC01000279.1-human-gut-metagenome-genome-assembly--contig:-NODE-279-length-27758-cov-38.1798_pt1 | contig 27758 bp, 29 predicted proteins | sample MGYA00249351_ERZ652235 | MGnify/ENA primary metagenome ERZ652235 (study PRJEB26925, sample SAMN05826906) | human gut metagenome | biome: ENVO:2100002; feature: ENVO:00000062; material: ENVO:00002003...
CCAGTACTTCGATCTCTATTGCATGTAATTTTATTATGAACAGATGAAATAGTTTTGCTTCCTTCTGTTACAATAATTCCAGATACTATATTTACCATATGATTCTTTATCGCAGAAGAATATGGCAGATTTAACTCTGAAATATAGTTGATAATTGTTTCATTTTGGTTTAATATTGTTGTCAGCATATAAATCTCCTTAGATTTGGTTTCGCAACAATAAATCTAGCATGTTTGAGGTTTATATGCTACTTTTTTATTTAAAATTATACTGGTAAAATATCAATAAAAATCCAATGGTAAATTTTCTTAAATTAATGCACAAGTCAAGTTATTTATTTATAAGGTTAAATGAAGATGGGATTTTTATTAATTTAGAGAAATAATTTTACAGCATAAATGAATAATGCAGAAAAAATTGCAGTGATTGGAATAGTTAATATCCATGCCCATACAATGCTTTTGGCTACTCCCCATTTTACACTTTTTAATCTTTTAGAGGCTCCAACTCCCATAATAGTAGTAGTTATTATATGAGTTGTACTTACAGGTGCCTTAAAAAATGTCGCACATAAAATCACCAGTGATGCACCAGTTTGTGCAGCAAAGCCATTTACAGGAGTAAGCTTTGTCATACCACTTCCCATAGTTTTGATTATTTTCTTTCCACCAATGGAAGTACCAAGTGCTAAAGATAATGCACATAAAAATACTACCCATACAGGAACTTTAAATGAACTTATTAGTCCTCCACTTAAGAGTGACATTGTTATTATTCCCATTGATTTTTGAGCATCATTTCCACCATGATTAAAAGCCATAAATGCACCTGCTAAAATTTGCAGTTTTAAAAAGATTTTATTAACGAGGTGTCTTTTACAATTTTTTAAAATGAAATTTAATATATTCATTATTATATATCCAACAAAAAAGCCAATTACAGGTGAAAGAAAAAGCCATAATACAACACTATGAAAGAGGTTATACCAGTTTATTACACTAAAAGAATTATTATATGCAATTCCACCGCCTAAAAGTGATCCAATAAGTGCATGAGAAGAACTGCTTGGAACTGCAAAATACCATGTGAGTATATTCCATACTATAGATACTATTAATACACACATAATAACCCACTGAGGGGTAACTGTATGACTTACAATATTATCACCTACAGTTTTTGCAACAGCAGTTCCTGTAAAAGCACCAAGAAAATTAAAAATACAGCAGATGATTATAGCATTTTTAGGAGTAAGTGCTCTTGTTGTAATTGAAGTAGCTACTGCAGTAGCTGTATCATGAAAACCATTTATAAAATCAAAGATAACTGCAAAAATAACTATTAATATAACAAGCATAAGAGAACTATGCATTTTTAATCACAACTCCCTCTATAATATTGGCGACTTTTTCACAATTATCAATTGTGTTCTCTGTAATTTGATATATTTCTTTTAACTTCATAATAGTAATAGGATCTTTTTCGTATCTGAATAATAGTGCAACAGCGTTTCTGAAGAGTTTATCCGCTTCATATTCTATTGAAGAAATATACCTGATTTTATCAAGAAGATTTTTTGATTTGCATCCATTTAATCTTATTTCATTCATTAAATCACAAAGACTTTCGGTGATATTTAACAAAAAATCAGAGGCTTGTATGATTTCAGAAGTAGCATTTGTTATGTCAAACATTATAAAACGGTGCATTATAGAATTAATACAGTCAAGTATATTATCCATTTCTTTTACTATTTCGTATATGTCTTCTCTGTCAATTGGGGTAATAAACGCCTCGTCCAATTCCTTGGTTAAGGTAAGGACTAAAGCATCACCTGCATCTTCAAGTGCAGTTGTTTTTTTTAATTGCTCTTCTTTTTTATCAAGACAATCTAAGCTACTTCTCAAAATTTTAGCAGATTCATGAACTGTATTAGCAGATTCTGACAACATATCGTAAAATTTATCTTCCTTATTATTGAATTTAAACATTATTCCACTCCTTTGGTGTTATTATTTTTATAAATATGTCAAAATAGAAAAAATTTTTACTCATTAGTAAATTATACAACTTTATTTACAAATATTAAATCGTTGTTAAGATTAATATTTTATTATTAAGAACATGTTAAGAAGAAAATAATATGGATTTAGTAGTTATTATATTTTTTTAAGTTTAGGTAAACTATTTTTCGGGTATGTATTTGTTACATTTACTTTTATAAATAATAAATTAAAAAAGTACTTGTAAAAAATTTTATTTAGTTCTATACTACTTAATATATAATATTTTTATAAGGCGTTTTTATAAAAGCTACGACTTATTAATGTCTTCAGAGAGCTGATGGATGGTGCAAATCAGTGATTATTGTAAGTCTTTCCACTTTTAGAGCTGCTGGTGATGAGTCAGAGGGTTATGCCCTTTATAGCATATTGAAGAGGTCGGTATATATTATATGCTGGCAATTTAGGTGGCAACGCGGATTTTTTCGTCCTATTTATAACTTTTAAGCTATAAATAGGACGTTTTTTATATAAACTAAAATAATCAATAGAATTTAAGATGAAATTTTGGAGGGAATTATGTTAGATTTAAAATTTGTTAGAGAAAATCCTGAAATTGTAAAACAAAATATTAAAAATAAATTTCAAGATTATAAGTTACCACTTGTAGATGAAATAATTGAGCTTGATAAGAAATCTAGAGAAGCGCAAACAGAAGCAGATAAATTAAGATCAAACAGAAAAACAGTATCTAAGCAAATCGGTGCATTAATGGCTCAAGGTAAAAAAGATGAAGCTGAAAAACTTAAAGAACAAGTAAATAAAGATGCAGAAACATTAGCAAAACTTGAAGCAGATGAAAGCAGACTTCAAGAAGAAGTAAAAGAAAGAATGATGAAGATACCAAACATCATCGATCCTTCAGTTCCAATAGGTAAAGATGATAGTGAAAATGTTGAAGTTGAAAAATTTGGGGAACCTAAAGTTCCTGACTTTGAAGTACCATATCACACAGAAATTATGGAAAAATTCAATGGAATAGATCTTGATAGTGCAAGAAAAGTTGCAGGTAATGGATTCTATTATTTAATGGGAGACATAGCAAGACTTCATTCGGCTGTAATTTCATATGCAAGAGACTTTATGATAGATAGAGGATTTACATACTGTGTACCTCCATTTATGATAAGAAGTAGCGTAGTTACTGGCGTTATGAGCTTTGAAGAAATGGATTCAATGATGTACAAAATTGAAGGTGAAGATTTATACTTAATTGGAACAAGTGAACACTCAATGATAGGTAAATTTATAGATACAATTCTTGATGAAAAAACTCTTCCTCAAACTTTAACAAGTTATTCACCTTGCTTTAGAAAAGAAAAAGGTGCTCATGGAATCGAAGAAAGAGGAGTTTATAGAATACATCAATTTGAAAAGCAAGAAATGATAGTTGTATGTAAGCCAGAAGAAAGCAAAGAATGGTTTGAAAAACTTTGGAAGAACACTGTTGATTTATTCCGTTCATTAGATATACCAGTAAGAACACTTGAATGTTGTTCTGGTGACTTAGCAGATTTAAAGGTTAAGTCAATTGACGTTGAAGCATGGTCACCAAGACAAAAGAAATATTTTGAAGTTGGAAGCTGTTCAAATCTTTCAGATGCTCAAGCTAGAAGACTTAAAATACGTATAAATGGTGAAGATGGAAAGAAATATTTCCCTCATACATTAAATAATACAGTAGTAGCACCACCAAGAATGCTTATAGCATTTTTAGAAAATAACTTAAATGAAGATGGAACTGTAAATATTCCAGAAGCATTAAGACCATATATGGGTGGAAAAAGTATTTTAAAGTAAGAAGAAAATAAAATTTAGACATTTCGTTTTTAATGGCATTTGTACATTAAATTAGGAACCATATCAGAGGAATATGCAAATTCTAATCTGATATGGTTCCTTTTTTAGAAAGAAAAAATAGTTTATTCATTATTATTTATTTCAGATGCATAGTAATCTATTTTATCATTTAGCTTTTTCATGTGGTTATTAAGAGTATTAATTTGAGATTCAAGAAAAGATTTGTGTTCTATTAACATGTTCATTTGAGTTTTCATAGTAGATTTGCCAATGGCACGTAATTTTGCATATTGCTGAATATCTTTTATAGGCATGCCAGTATCTTTTAATCGGTGAATGAATTCTATCCATCTTAGATTATCCTCAGTATAATATCTTCTTTCATTACTTTTTCGATTAGGAGTTATTAATTGTTCTTGTTCATAATAGCGTAATGTATAAATGCTTAAATTTGTTAGTTTTGAAAATTCACCAATTGAATAAGTCATTGAAAACTTGAGTTTCAAATACAAAAAATGTTGTGTATTTAATGAAGCTAGCTGGCATTGAAATTGAAAATAAATAGGTGAAAGTTATTATAAAGTGATTAGAAAATAATGTTTTGGAAATAGATTTAATAAAGACATTATTTTGGAGGGTTAGTCATGGTAAATGAGCTTTATATAACAATATTTAAATTAATATGTATCACAGGTATTTCTCTTTTATTAGCAATGATTAGTGAGATTTGTACATTAATTGTGTATATGAGAAAATTAAATGAACATATGAAAAAAGCAGTTGTAGTTAATTATAGGCAAAATCATAATTGGGTATCTAATGGTAATAATTAATTAAAGTATAAAAATTCTAAAATTCCTAAATTTTTAAGAATTTTAGAATTCATATTCTTAAGAATTTACTTATTTAGCTGAAATTAAGTGAGATATTAAAATAAAAAGATACGTAATGCATAACGGGCTTGCATTACATATCTTTTTTTATCCTAATTTAAAAATGATCAGCAAATATAAATGCTTTATCATTACTACTGTTTATACCTATGGCAATAATATTGAAAATGAGATTAAAAAAAGAGAATAAAAATAAATGCGATTTTGAAATAGAAATTCAAGTGATATTCAAATTAACAATATAACACTAGTTATGCTGAAATTAATTCTAAGAAATATGTTATAATTTCAGCTTTTATTGAAGCAGAATATACTGATGCATCAACATTGACTTTCACTCATAAAACATGGAACTATATTCATGATGAGCAAGATAAGAGGATTATAGGCTTGTAGCATACTCACCCTAATTAGGGGGGGTATCCAATTATTATATATTTATCCACATTTTTTAAACCTCCAATGGCAAATAGCGTATGTTGTTGATCTTATAGCAGAAACAAGAGGGGGCAATGGAAAAACTATAGTTAGGGAAAATTGATAAAAAATCAACTCCAAATTATCTTAGCAAGCATAATATATTTATAAAGTATTTAAATATGGTGTATGGAGGCTTAATGAAGAAATATATTAAAAAAGCTATGCTTAAATTTGATGGCGACCTTGAAATCTTAAAAAATCCAAGCTATATAGTTATTCATCATACTGGAGAAATAGGATGGGATGTTTATAAAACTCATGAATACCATAAATCCTTGGGATGGAAAGGGATTGGATATAACTATTTTATAGAAGAGGATGGACGAATAATAGAAGGAAGAGGAATGCATGTAGGAGCTCATACTAAAGGGCTGAATAATATATCAATAGGAATTTGTATGTCAGGAAATTTTGATTTGAATTATCCTTCAGAAGAACAAAGAAAATCCTTGTATAGACTATGTAAAATATTTATGAATAAATATAGTATACCAATAGATAAAGTTATAGGTCATAGGGAAGTTGAAGGCGTAAATAAAAGTTGCCCAGGATACAATTTTGATATGAATAAATTTAGAGAAAGTTTATCTAGTACTTTTCATAAAATGATAAAGGCTTTGATAACAGTATAATAAATTATTCTATAACACAACATTCTTATAATAAATATTATCTCCATAGCTATGCAAATAATAATCCATCTATTTATGTAGTTGATGCGATGCCAAGACAATAGACATTAATCATTACGCATGTGAAAAATTGTTAGATTATATAAAAGTATGTGAAGCACGTTCAGTATTCAAAAGAGATGTTAATCTTAATAAGGGTGACAAGATAATGAAATTAATTACATGTACTTATGAGACTGATAATTCACATACTCTAGTTAAAACAAAACTTATTAATTAGAGTTCTTTAACCAATTAAAATATTGAATAAACTGAATTAAATTAAGGAAATATAGAAATAGCAAAAGAATTTATATATCTGAATTAATAGCCTAAACAATTAGTTATAATAATTATTAATTATGGTATTAGGCTATGTTGGTGATTTCTAATGCTTTAATAAAGAAGAACATAAAAATAAAGATAGGAGTGGAAATAGTTATGGGAAATAATATGGATATTGAATATCCAATGTTTTGTTATCAGTGTGAGCAAACAGCAGGGGGAAAAGGGTGCACTAAGCTTGGCGTATGCGGCAAAACACCAGAAGTTGCAAACCTTCAGGATTTATTGATATTTCAGATAAAAGGAATAAGTTGCTATGCAAATGAAATAATTAATAAAGGTGAAAATGTAGATAAATCAATAGTTAGTTTTATTGAAAACAGCTTATTTACAACACTTACAAATGTCAATTTTGATGCTGATGTTCATGTTGAAATGCTCAAACAGTCTCAAAAAATAAAAGATGAATTAAAAAAGAAAGTTGGAAAAATTAAAAATGATACTGCGCATGTTACATATACCCTAAGCGACAGCAAGTCTGAGATGCTTAAGGATTCAAAAATAGCAGGAATTATGTATGATAAAGAGTTAGACCCTGACATACGTTCACTAAGGCAGACTATAGTATATGGATTAAAAGGAATAAGTGCATATGGACATCAGGCAAGGGAACTTGGATATTATGATGATGAAGTTGATAACTTTTATGTGAGGGCTCTTGAAGCAGTATGTGATGACAATTTAACTGTTGAAGACCTTATAAGATGGACTATGAGAACAGGTGAAATGAGCATTGCTGTAATGAAAAAATTAGATGAAGCTAATACTACTGTTTATAAAAATCCAGAACCTCATAAGGTTAATGTACATATTAAAAAAGGTCCTTTTATAATAGTCTCAGGACATGATTTGAAGGATTTGGAGATGATTCTTGAGCAGACAGAAGGTAAGGGCATAAATATATATACTCATGGAGAAATGTTACCTTGTCATGGATATCCTGAACTAAAAAAATATAAGCATCTTGTAGGAAACTATGGAGGAGCATGGCAGGACCAACAGAAAGAATTTGACAACATTCCAGGATGTATTTTAATGACTACAAACTGTCTGATGAAGCCAAGAGATTCTTACAAAGATAGAATATTTACCACCAATGTAGTGGGATGGGACGGAGTGCAATTTATAGGCAAAAATGAAAATGGTCAGAAAGATTTTACTCCAATAATAGAAAAAGCTTTAGAACTTGGAGGATTTAAGGAAGATCAAGAGCCACATGAAATACTTGTAGGTTTTGGTCATCATGCAACATTAAGTCATGCAGAAGAAATTGTTAGTGCAGTTAAAGACGGCAAAATAAGGCACTTCTTTGTAATAGGTGGATGTGATGGTGCTAGGCCAGGAAGAAATTATTATACTGAATTTGCTACTAAGGTTCCAGAAGACTGTATTATCTTAACACTTGCATGTGGCAAATATAGATTTAATAAGATTAATTTTGGGGAAGTTGCAGGGCTTCCAAGACTTCTTGATGTTGGTCAATGTAATGATGTATATTCTGCAGTGAGAATAGCAACAGTACTTGCAGATGCATTTGAAACTGATGTAAACAGCTTACCACTTTCTATAATATTATCATGGTATGAACAAAAAGCTGTTGCAGATTTGCTTGCACTATTATCCTTAGGAATAAAGGGGATGTATATAGGACCATCACTTCCAGCATTCTTTAGTCCAAATGTTCTTCAATATTTAGTTGATACATTTGACTTAAAGCCAATAAGTATACCAGATGATGATTTAAAATCATGTCTAAAACAAGAAATTTAAAATAATGAAGAATAATAGCATTATTAGATAAATAAAAATATCTGATAATGCTTTTTTATACTAAAAGTTAATAAACGAAAGAGTAAAACAAAAGATTTTATTCATATAAACTTAGTTAAAATATAATATATAACTAAAATTAAATATTATCTGAAAAATTAAAGTGAAATGGTATAATACAACGATAATTATATAGAATATACGTTTATAAATTAATTAAATGAAGTATTTTAATTAAATAGCATATGTAATAGAAAGGAGTATTAGAAATGAACAAACTGAAATTTATAGGAAGAGGCTCTGGATATAATGTGAAAGAAGGAAATACAAGTGCATACATTATAAAGAATGAAGTTCTTCTTTTAATTGATTGCGGAGAGGGCGTTTTTTAAAGAATTATTGAAACTAACTTGATTGATGGCATAAAGGAAATACGCATACTTATTACTCATATGCATGGTGATCATGTGGGATCACTAAGCAGTTTTGTTGGATTTTGTTTTTGGAAATATCATATATGCAGTAAAATATATTTCCATGAGAAAAGTGTTTTAAAACAGTTCTTAGAATTAACATCTATGTGTGAAGGAGAAAGCTTTATAATTGATGATTGTAAAAATGTCAAAATAGATAAATTAGGGCTAGAATTTTCAGCATCACTAACTAAACATAATAAAAGAATTAACACCTATTCTTATACACTAAAATTTGATGAAGGTAATGATATTTTTTATAGTAGTGATACATATGAAACAAATTTTGATATTGTACCATTTTTAAAAGACGGTAATATAGTATATCATGATACATGCTTAAATGATTGTGAAGGTAATGTTCATACTTCACTAAGGGTATTATGTGAAAAGGTTCCAAGAGAACTAAGGAAAAATGTTTATTGCATACATATTGATGGGGAAAATTTCATTGAAGTAGCTGAAAATGAAGGGTTTAATGTTCCACATATTTTAGTTTGATTAATTTTAAAGAGGTGAATTCCAATTAATAAGATAGATTTACAGACTAATTCTATTATATCTGACGGAACATCAGCACTAGAAGAACTTATACACGATCTCTAATTGAAAATGTAAAAGCATCATCCTAATACAAACTATATTATTTGTAGCATTAGATATGAGCTATCTCGAAATTTACATAATGATTACAGTATTCTTTTTTAGTAAAGATATAGTTGATAAACATCAATTATTGTAGCTTTAGTGGCTGCTTATCTTTGTTTTAAAGAACATAATTAATATATTTTTCATATTATGTAACAAGGAGGAGAGAGTTATGTCTAAAGTATGGAAATGGTGCTTAGAGGAAGATGGAAAACTGTTAAAAGGATGGCAGCAAGTAGAGAATAATTGGTACTATTTATATCCTAATGGAACTATGGCTATAGGATGGGCTCAAGTAGAAAGTAGATGGTTTTATTTAAATAAAGATGGTGTAATGCAGAAAGGCTGGTTACAGGATAAAGGAGAATGGTATTATCTTGAGGAGAAATCTAATGGGCATCAGGGAGAAATGTATGTAGATGGTGCTTATATAATAGATGGCAAGTCCTATAAATTCAATTCAAATGGTGTATGGATAAAAGATAGCTTAGTTACTAAGGAGCAATTAAATGCTGTTGGATGGAAAAATGTAAGTGATTTTGTAGTGAAAGATTTAAATAACTGTCTACAAAAATTTAATATTAATACACCAGAAAGGATAAGACATTTTATAAGTCAGTGCAGCCATGAGAGTGCTTGTGGAATTTATACGAAAGAATTAGCTTCGGGACAGGCTTATGAAGGAAGAAGAGATTTAGGAAATGCACAAACAGGTGATGGAAAAAAGTATAAAGGTGCAGGCTATTTACAGTTAACTGGACGTTCTAATTATCAAGCTCTAGCAAACTATTTACCAGACCAATTTGTTATGAAAGGTGTAGACTATGTTGCTGATAATTATCCATGGACTAGTGCAGGGTTTTGGTGGTATAAAAACAACATGAATACTGTATGTGATAAAGGAGCAGACTGCATAACCATAACTAAAAAAGTTAATGGCGGGACTAATGGATTGGCTGACAGGCAACGTTATTATGACTTATGCTGCAATATATTTAAATAGAATCTGTTATAATATTTATAGCTAGAAAGAGTATATGCAAATTAATATGAACTATAAAATTTAGAAAACAACTAGAAGCAGTATGTAGTTTGATGTGGTCTTCTTTATAATGGACATTTAAAATAATAAAAATGTTTATTATGAAGAAGACCATATTTTTATTAGAGGAAAGTAAAAGGTACATTAACTTTCTCATTTATATAATGATGTACAACACACTTTAATAGAATTATAATGTAATTATGTAATTTGTTAGAAATGTTAATTTTAAATTGAAACGCAAATTTAACTGATAAGGGAGAATATATAAATGAAAATTGAGATAAAGGATTTGATTATTCGTAATTTTGAATTGAGTGACGAGAAGGATTTATGCGAATATATGATGCAGCGAGTTAATGCAGAATTTGAGTCATATCCAGATTTTACTTTAGAGAAGGAGAAAAAAGAGATAGAATTCAGATCACAAAGCGATGAATTCTATGCAATTGAGTTGAAAAAAGAACATAAGGTTATTGGAAATATTTATTTAGGAAAAAGGGATTTTAAGGCAAGAGAACTTGGATATGTTTTAAATGAGAACTATCAGAATAAGGGATATGGAAGTGAGGCCGGCAAAGCGGTAATAGAATATATGTTTAATAAAGGTATTCATCGTATTTATGCAGAATGTGCTCCTCAAAACATACCTTCATGGAAGGTTATGGAGAAAATTGGTATGAATCGTGAAGCATATTTTAGAAAAAACGTTTCTTTTCATAAAGATGCTAATGGACATCCTATATACTGGGATACTTATGTATATGCAATATTAAATTCATGTGAAGAATCGGAATGTGATTGATAAATTTCAATAAGTGAAGTAGATTGAAAAGTTGTAATTTGAATTGGAGAGTGATTTATGAATTATGAAGAAATAAAATATAAATTAAATAATGTTTATTTTATCAATGGTACTGCTTATGCTGGTAAATCAACTATTGTAAAAATGATATCAGATAGATTAGGTCTTTATTTTTGTGGTGAAAATTATAATCTTGATAAAGTTCTAAGAAAAGTAAAACCTAAAGAATACCCCAATTTATGTTATTTTAAAACTATGAAAAGTTGGGAGGAATATGTATCTCGAACACCAGAAGAGTATGATGCATGGATTGCAGGTGGACAAGTTGAAATTACTCCTTTTGAAATTGAAGATTTAATAGAATTATCAAAAAATCAGAAGGTTGTTGTTGATACTAATATTCCAGTGGATATTTTACATAAAATATCAGATTATAATCATGTGGGTATCTTATTATCACCACAGTGTATGTCTGTAGATGAATTTTTTAATAGAAAAGATCCAGACAAATTATTTATTCTTGATCAAATAATGAAAACAGAAAATCCAGAACTAAATTTAGAGAATTTTAAGAAATGCATTAAAAAAGTAAATAGTTTAGAGCACTATAATGATTTTTTGAATAGTGGATTTAAATGTTTTATTAGAAAAGAAAATAGCAATTTAGAAGATAGATATAATCAAATTATTAAACACTTTAAATTAGTATAGAAAGATTTAGTTTACTAACATACAAATCTCGATTTGTCGCTCAGATATAGTATATGCCTCTGAAAGTGGTGGTATAGTTTTTTTATATCACCACACCTTAGAGAATAAGGTGGAAATAAATTTATCAAAAATACTGAAATGGAGTTTTGGATACTAATATAAAGTATTTATGATATATAATTATAAATATAAATTGTTTTTAATTTTTAATAAATAATTGATAGAAAGTGTACTGCTATGAAGATTGATAGGTTGTTAGGAATATTAAATATACTAGTTAATACAGATAGAATTACAATAAAAGAGCTGGCAGAAAGATTTGAAGTTTCTAAGCGTACAATTTTTCGTGATTTAGATACATTAAATAAAGCTGGAATTCCTATAGTTACATATTCAGGTATTGGTGGAGGAGTATCAGTTGTTGAAGGATATAAATATAAAAAAAGCATTTTTTCTAGGAATGATATAAAAAATATTTTTACTGCACTTTCTGGATTGATGAGCATTAATAAAAATAATGACTTAATAAATCTTATGGCAAAGATAATACCAGAAGAAACAAAGACTATATTTTCAGAAAGTGACTATTTAATTGATTTATCATCATGGTTTAAAGATAGTATTACACAGGAAAAGGTTTTACATTTGCATGAAGCAATAGAAAATCACAAATGTACTTGTATTGAATATATTTCTAAAAACTCTAGAAAAATGAGAATTGTTCATCCATATAAACTTGTTTTTAAGCAATCATATTGGTATTTATATGGCTTTTGTGAGGAAAATAATGAATTTCGTTTGTTTAAGGTCAATAGAATTGTTTCATATAAAATTTTAAATATAAATTTTAATTACAAGTCAATTGAAAAAATTGACTTTAGGAATGATTTTGGTGCTGATTTATTTCATCCAGAAGATTCAAGAATATTATATAATGTTGCTTTAGAGTATGACGTTATTAATGAGTTTTTTTTAACAGATAAAATTGATGCGAAATTTTTTCATAGGAATAGCAATGAAGAAAATGGGTTCATAATATTTCAAGTAAGTGATTTAGATTGGACAGCAGATTTGGTTATAACCATGCAGGATAAAGTTAAAGTTATATCGCCACTACAATTAAAAGAAAAAGTAAAATTACGAATAAAAAATATGAATGAAATTTATAAAGATGACATATAGGTGTCATCTTTTTTTATATACAATATTTAAGAAAGGATGTGCTGAATAATGAAAAAAGAAATACTTACATTTATTTTTGATGGATATGCTGACTGGGAGAGTGCTTATATATGCTCTGAACTTAATGCAGCAGAAACAGATTATGTTGTTAAAACTTTAAGTTTTGATAAAGAACCTAAGATATCAATGGGAGGTTTTCACACTATTCCTGATTATTCTATAAATGATTATCATAAGGATTTTGCAATACTCATATTAATTGGGGGCTATGCATGGATAGAAAATAAAAATAATGATATTAAACCTATAGTTGATTATGCAGTTGACCATAATATTCCAGTAGCAGCAATTTGCGGTGCAACCTTTTTTATGGGCGAAAATGGTTATTTGGATAATAGAAAACATACAAGCAATACATTAGAGTTTTTGAAGTCGCAATCTCCTCATTATAAAGGTGAGAATAATTATGTTGAAAAACAAGCAGTGAGTGATTGTAATGTTATTACTGCCAATGGAACAGCAACATTAGAATTTGCTAAAGAAATTATGTTATATCTGAAAGCTAAACCCGTAGATAAGATCAATGAATGGTATGAATTTAATAAATTAGGCTTTTATAAAAAGTAAAGCATTTAGGGTGAATAATATCTATTTGATTAAATTTATTGTGATAATGTTGACTATATTGCTAGTTATAGTACAGACAATTAGAAATTTGCTTTTTATTTATGATTATGTAGGCTAGAGGGAATAGGGGGAGATTTATTTGGATATTATTAATGCAATATTAACGAGGTCTAGCTACAGGGGAAAATATATGGATACTATAGTTCCCAGGAATGATTTGAAAAAGATTATGGAAGTAGGGTTAGCTGCACCTTCTGGATGTAATAAACAAACAACAAGTCTAATTGCAATTGATGATGTACAAATTTTAAATAAATTACATAGTGTAGTAAATTCATCTATATGTGAAACCGCTCATGCAATGATTTGTGTATTAACAAAAAGAATATGTTCATATAGAGGTAAATGTTATAATATTCAAGATTATTCAGCCGCGATTGAAAATATGCTACTTGCATGTGTTGAGCTAGGGGATCAGAGCTGTTGGATTGAAGGAATTATAACTGATTCAGATAATATCAGAAGACAAATGGCAAAGATTGTGAGTGTACCAGATGAAAATGAATTAGTTTGCTTTTTGCCTGTTGGAGTTGCATCAGAACCTCTTACTAACTTGAGTAAGAAAGTGGGTAGAAAAAGAGCCTGGTTTAATGAATTTAATAAAGATAGCAAAGAAGGAAATTTATAAAATGCCATCAAAAGCTATTGTGTGAAAAATAAAAAAACATGAGCAATTTACATACGTAAATGCTCATGTTTTCTATAATGGTGACCCATACGGGAATCGAACCCATGATTCCACCGTGAGAGGGTGGCGTCTTGACCGCTTGACCAATGGGCCTTAGAACATTTAATAGTATACTCTTATTTTTTATCAATGTCAAATTATTCTTCATATATTATTAGATAGGATAATATTAAAATTATGTATTAATAGGTGTATAATGTTATTTTGTTATATAAGTAAAAATATACTATATTTATAATACAAAAAAGCAAATTATAGACAAATGTCTCAAATTATTAAAGAAAAAATTAAATAATTATGAATAAATTGTAATTTAAGGACAAAATTCCTATGCTTATATTGAGATATATAATATAATAATAGTGAAGCAAATATATTAAAGTAAGAATAAACTAACAACTTAAAAATTCAAAACCCTATAATGAACAGGAAGATATGGAATCTTATTCTATATCTTTTTGCCATATATAAAATAATAAATTAGAAGGTAGACATAATTTATGAAAAATGAATGTATTATTGAGCTATTTAATATATTAGAAGCAAATCCCATAATATATGAGATGATTAAACAATGTCCATATGAAATTTTAAAAAATATTTCTGTAAAAGAATATAAAGAAGAGGAGTTTGTACTAGAACAAGGAGATAAGCAAGAATCATTTTACATAATAGTTGAGGGGATATTTGATATTTATACAGTTTCTGAATCAGGGAAGAAATATTTAATTCAAACATATACTAATGGGGATTATATTGGTGAGCTAGAAATTTTTGATAATAAGCCATATGTATCTAGTGTTAAAGCAAGAAGCAGTTCAAAATTAATTGAGATTAAAAGAAATGATTTTTTAAAATGGATAGATATAGATAAAAATTTTAGTCAATATTTAATGCGTACACTATGTAAAAGCACGTATGTTTTGTGTGAGAATACTAGCAATAATACATTATATACATTAAAACAAAGGATATGCCAATATTTAATAGACAGTATAAATAAATCATGTGAATCAGATGAATTTTGCATAAAAATTAAAACTGATAATTTGGGAGATAAAATGGGGGTGACTCAGAGAAGCATAAACAGAGTGTTAAAGCAATTAAAAGAAAATAGAGTTATAGATATTCAAAACTCAAATGTTATAGTAAAAGATTATGAATTATTAATTAACCAAAGAGATTTATAAAGCATGTACAAGCTTGAAGAGGAGCTGAGATAAAAATGAAAGAAAATAACTTATTACAACCACATATACGTTGTGGCATAAAAGACAGTGCAAAATATGCACTTTTGCCTGGAGATCCTAAACGTATTGATAGAATTAAAGAATTTTTAACAGATACAAAGGAGATTTCTTATAATCGTGAGCACAGAAGTATTTCTGGATACTATAAAGGAATAAAGATAATAGCAGTATCCACAGGAATGGGTGGAGCTTCAACTGGAATTGTAGTTGAAGAATTATACAATATAGGGGTTGAAGTCATGATAAGAATAGGGAGCTGTGGTGCATTAGACTCAAATATTAACTTAGGAGACATTATTCTTGTTAATGGTGCAGTAAGAGATGAAGGGGCATCAAAAGCTTATATAGAATCCATATATCCAGCCATTCCAGACTTTGACGTACTGCTTAGTACCTGTGAAGCAGCCAAGGAGAAGAAGTATAGATATTTTATTGGAAAAGCACGAAGTCATGATAGTTTTTATACAGATGAAGAAGAAACAATTGATGAATATTGGTCATCAAAAGGAATATTAGGAGCTGATATGGAAACAGCAGCATTATTTACAATAGGTGCTTTAAGAGGGGTAAAAACAGCTTCTATTTTAAATAATGTTTCAGAATATAAAAAAGATTTGAAAGATGAAGTCAATAATTATGTTGAAGGTGAAAATTTAGCTATTGATGGAGAAAAGAGAGAAATAATTGTAGCACTTGAAGCTATAGTAAAATTAAATAATAAGTTTTTAAAGTAATAACTTTACATAATAAGGGTTTCGATATATCCTGTATATACAGGAGTAAATACAATATAAATTAATATTAAAATGGAGGAATAAAATTATGAAAAAAAATAGTATGTGGTCATTTAAGCTTAATACAGCTGCATTGGTTCTTATTCCAGCTGCTGTAGGTATCAATTATTTAGGAAAACTTTTTGCTGGGTTATTAAAATTACCACTATGGCTGGATTCAATTGGTACATGCCTTGCTGCAGTCTTAGCAGGACCAATAGCAGGAGCAATTTGTGGTGCTGTAAATAATATTATTTATGGGCTTACTATGGATCCAATATCTACAGTTTATGCATTAACTAGTGCATTTATAGGTGTAGCAGTTGGTGTATGTGCTTATAAAGGAAACATGAAAAATATTAAGGGTGCAATAATAACAGGACTCATTGCAGGACTTGTTGCAGTTGTTATATCTACACCTCTAAATATGATTTTCTGGGGTGGAACAACAGGAAATGTATGGGGAGATTCAGCATATGCATGGGGAATAGCAAATAACTTACCAGCATTTTTAGCATCAGCAATAGATGAAATCATAGTAGATTTACCAGATAAAATAGCTACATTATTGATAGTTTTTGTTATATACAAAGGACTTCCAAAAACTCTAACTTCACTTTATAAAAATAGCGAAGAGATTGAAAGTTTAGATGAAGAAGAAAATCATTTAGAAAATATGTAATCATAGATTTTTTACATATTATCTTTTGAATATATGTAAAAATTAAAAAACTTCTCTATGGAAGGAGAGTAAGCATAAGTGAAAAGCATAAGCTTATATGAAGATAAAAAGTCAATCATAAATATACTAGATCCTATGAGTAAAATTATATATATTATAACAGCACTTATAGTACCATTTTTTATTGGCTCTAAAATAGCTAGTGTAATTTTTATAGGAATGAGTATAATTATATTATTGATAGGCAAAGTACTAAAGAAAGTAGTACCTATATTAGGATTCTCATCTATTGTAGTTTTATCAGTATTTATTATTCAAGGTTTATTTCGCTCAGGCAATGTAACTCCTTTATTCGCAATAGGACCAGCAGTATTTTATAAAGAAGGATTAATATTTGCACTTGACATAGGGATAAATATATTAAACATTTTATTAAGCTTTTGTATATTAGTTCTTACAACAAATCCATCAGATTTAATAGAGTCATTTGTTAGAATAGGTTTATCACCAAGAATAGGATATGTATTTATTTCTGTATTTCAAATAATACCACAAATGACAGAAACAATGGCGACTATCACAGATGCTCAACGCAGCAGGGGTATGGAAACGGATGGAAATCTTATTACACGTGTAAAAGCATTTTTTCCTCTAATATCTCCTGTCGTAATGAGTTCTTTAATAAATACAAAAGAGCGTGCAATAGCACTTGAAGTAAGGGGATTTAACGCAAAAGAAAAGAAGACATTTTTAAATGAAGAAGTTAAAACAAAAGGTGATATTTTTATAAAAATAATTTTAATATTAACAATTATAATATCAATTATTTGGAGGGGATATTTATGGCTAAAATAGTTGTAGAAAATTTGAAATATAAGTATCCTCTTTCAGAAAAATTAGTTCTTGATAATGTATCTTTTGAAGTAAATCCAGGAGAATTTATAGGTATTATAGGAAGAAATAATTCTGGTAAGAGTACATTATGCCAAGCTTTAGTTGGTCTTGTACCTAATTTTTATAAAGGGGCATATGGTGGAAAGGTAATTATTGATGATATTGAGGTAGCTAAAAGTGATACTTCTGAAATGTGTAAAAAGGTTGGAATTGTGTTTCAAAATCCATTTAATCAAGTAACTGGTTCAAAAATGACTGTGTATGAAGAAATAGCTTTTGGTCTTGAAAATTTAGGGATAAAGAGAGATGAGATGATAGAACGCATTGATGAAGCAATGGAACTTTTGGATATTAGTAAATATAAAGATAGAAATCCATTTGATTTATCAGGTGGTCAAATGCAAAGGCTGGCTATAGCAAGTATTATTGCAATGAAACCAGAAATTATTATTTTGGATGAACCAACTTCACAACTTGATCCACAAGGAAGTGAAGAAGTGTTTAGAGCAGTTCAAGCTTTAAGCAAAAAAGGAATATCAATAATTATGGTAGAACATAAAATAGAAAAAATTGCAGAATACAGTGATAAAGTTTTATTACTTAATGATGGAAAACTAATAGATTTTGATATTCCAGAAAAGATATTCTCAATGGATAACCTTATGGAATATGGAATAAAGCCTCCGATATTTACAGAAGTCTGCAGAGAACTTGGTTTTTATGATAAGGAAACAAATCTATATCCAGTAACTCTAAAGCAAGCAGAAAAAATTCTTTCATGTAAGAAAATGGAGGAACTATAGATGAATAAAATTGATATAAAAAACTTATCATTCTCATACACAAAGGATGAACAGATTTTAAAAGATATATCTTTGATAATTGATAAAAGAAGCACAGCAATAGTTGGGCAAAATGGTGCAGGAAAAACAACTTTTGTTAAATTATTAAAAGGTTTATTAAAGCCAACACAAGGGGACATACTTTTAAATGATAAAAGTATAAAAGAAATGACAGTGGCACAAATAGCAAAACATGTTGGGATGGTATTTCAAAATCCTAATGATCAGATATTTAAGAACAAAGTGATTGATGAGGTAATGTTCGGACCGCTAAATATAGGAATGCCGCATGAAAAGGCATTAAAGTTTTCTAAAGATGCCTTAGAAATGGTTGGATTAAGTGAGAAATTAGAAAGCAATCCTTATGATTTAGGACTTTCAGACAGAAAATTAATTACAATAGCTTCTGTTTTAGCAATGGATACTGAAGTTGTTATATTTGATGAGCCAACAATAGCTCAAGATTACTATGGAAAAGAAAAAATAAAATCTATAATAAAACATCTAAGAGAAAATGATAAAATAGTAATAACAATTATTCATGATATGGATTTTGTAGCAGAAAACTTTGAGAGAACAGTGGTTTTCGCAAAAGGAAAAATACTGTTAGATTCAGATACTAGAGAAGTTTTTTCTCAAAAGGAGATTTTAGAAAAAGCATATCTAGAACAGCCTCATATTACAAAGCTATGTTATGAATTAGGCTATGATAAAACATTTTTAAACGCTGAGGAATTTATTCAATATAGAAAAAATATAAATTTATAATTTTTAAATCTTTAACATCTATAAATAACTATTCCTTAATTTAAAAATATATTTATGTATAGTGACAATAATACCGATGCTCTGAAGTTAGATGAAACAAAGAAATAAAGCTCTTATGTGTGCGGTGTCTTGCATTCAAAAATTGAGCTTTAGAATTCTTCATGTAGACTTGTTCCACAATTGTTTGTCCAAGGCATATTAAAGGAAACATCTTCATCGGTAGATGAAGATAGGCTATACTGCTAAGTTCGTAACTCACTAAGCATTATATGCCTTGGAGCAAACATTTGTGGGTGCAAGTCTGCATGTTTGAATTCTTAGCTTCATTTTTGTAGCAAGCGAGCACCACATAAGAGCTTTATTTCGGTTATTCACACTAAACTCAGTACGTCCTTTATTTATTTAACCATTCTACTAGAGCTTCATTTTCATAAGCAACTTCAGATGGATCTATTTTTGTTACTAATAATATATCACCAGCATTGCTTACACTTTTTAGTTCTTCATACATTTCTTTTGCCGATAAATCGCTTTTAACAACAAATGATTCAGGCATAACTTGAGCCCATGCTCCAAAAGATCTTATTTTAGCTGTTATTTTTAATTCGCTATCAATTTCTTCTTCATCATGATGATGTTCATGATCGTGATTACATCCACATGAAGTTTTTTCATCATTGTGACTATGATCATGTCCACAATTACATGAATCATTATGTGAATGATTATGTTCATGTTCATGGTCATGATCTCCACAGCCACATCCTCCAGTTGTATCGCTTATAAAATATGTAATGTTATATATTGCCATATGCTTTCTCCTTAAATTTAATAAGTATTATTATAATATTTCTACTATAACTTAAATTATACATGTATAAATGAGAAAGTAAATCAATTATTTCAAAATAGAAAAATACAGTAAGATAAAAAACAAATAAAAATATAACAACATTCGTGTTTTTGCTTTTGAATATTAATTTTTTGCAAAAAATATTGTCAAATATAATGAAATACGCTAGAATATATCTGTAAATAAGAATAATAAATATAAAAAACATATTAATATTCACTTGTATAAATTCTGCAATAAGGGTGGAATGTTTCTACCGAGCTACCGTAAATTGCTCGTGGCTATAAGTGTCTACTAAGCATTTGACTTTAATTGAAAGGGAGATGTAAATCATGAATTATGATGTAATAATAGTAGGTGCGGGCCCAGCTGGGATATTTACTGCTTATGAACTTAAAAACCAAAAACCAAATTATAACATTCTATTAATAGAAGAGGGAAGAAGTATAGATAAAAGACAGTGTCCAAAGGCTAAATTAAAAAAATGTGTATCTTGTAAGCCATACTGTCATATTACTTCTGGTTTTTCAGGTGCAGGAGCATTTTCAGATGGAAAATTATCTTTAAGTTATGAAGTAGGAGGAGATTTGCCAGAGCTTATTGGAGCAGATGTTGCACAGGAATATATAGATTATACAGATTCAATATACTTGAGTTTTGGCGCAGATACACATGTAGAAGGTGTAGGCAATGATGAAGCAGTTAAAGAAATAAGAAAAAAAGCGATACAAGCAGGTTTAAAGCTAGTTGATTGTCCTATTAGACATTTAGGTACAGAAAAGGCTCATGAAATATATTTGAAAATTCAAGAATATCTTATAGAAGAAGGTATTGAAATTAAATTTGATACTGTTGTGAAAGATCTTATAATAAAAGATAATTTGATTAACGGTGTACTTATAAGTGATTCATTAACTAAGACAAAAGATCAAAGAATATTATGTAATAAGGTAGTTGTTGCGGCAGGAAGAAAAGGTGCAGACTGGCTTAAAGATATGTGTGTAGATCACAATATTGAACATTGTGCAGGAACAGTTGATATTGGAGTTAGAGTAGAGCTTAGAAATGAAATTATGGAAAGTATAAATGATGTTCTTTATGAATCAAAGCTTATTGGGTATCCAGCTCCATTTAAAAATAAAGTAAGAACTTTCTGTCAAAATCCGGGTGGATTTGTTAGTCAGGAAAACTATGATAATGATCTTGCTATAGTTAATGGTCATTCATATAAGGATAAAAAGTCAAATAACACAAACCTTGCAATTTTGAGTTCACATAATTTTTCAAAGCCATTCAATGAACCCATTGAATATGGCAAAAAAGTTGCAGAACTTGTTAATATGCTTGGAAATGGCAGCATTTTAGTTCAAAGATATGGAGATATTTTAGATGGTAAGAGAACTTGGGAAAAAGAACTTTCTCAATCAAATGTAAGACATACTCTTCCAGATGCAGTTGCAGGTGATTTAACTTCTGCAATTCCATACAGAACAATGACAAATATACTTAATTTTATTCAGGCAATGGATACAGTAGTTCCAGGATTTGCAAGTCCAGAGACTTTACTTTATGGACCAGAAATAAAATTCTACAGTAATAAAATAGTCATCGATAAAGATTTTGAGACAAATATTAAAGGTCTCTATTGTTTAGGTGATTCAAGCGGCTGGACAAGAGGATTAATGATGGCCTCAGCAATGGGGGTTATGATGGGAAGAAAATTATAGCATGAAGATAACTTGAATTAAAATGATTACTATAATTATAAAATAAATAATATATAAAAAACTATATATTTAAATTAATAAGACAGATGGAAGTTATCATATTTCCATCTGTCTTATTAATTTAAATTATATAACTATTTTTAATTAATTTACATATTATGAATAATGATGAGAAACTTTCAATATAAAATAATGTATATGTAAATTAAGGGGGGAACAGAGATGGAAGTTGCAAATTATATAGTACAGAATGCTTTAATTTTAATACCAGCCCTATATATTTTAGGAATGATATTAAAGAGCACTCAAAAGATATCAGATAAATATATTCCTATTACTTTATTAATATTTGGAGTTGCTGGAGCTATTGGAATTTTAGGAGTTTCAGTTGATTCAATTATCCAAGGAATATTAGTTACAGGCGCAACAGTTTACACTAATCAGTTAATAAAGCAAAGTGAAAAGAAAGAATAAAAAATATATCTAGTAGAGGATAAATCCTCTACTTTTTGTTATTCTTATTGTATTCTATATAATTTGGAATTTAGAAATTAATATACAATAGCTTTGATGATTTTTTATAATATACATTACTATATAGCAGGTGGTATAATTTATAATTGAAGTAAATAAATTGATGGGGTAGAATTATGAAAAAATTTTATACTTATATATTGATAATTACATTATGCTTTTCAAGTATAGGATGTAGTAAAGAAGAAAAGAAAGAAAATGAAAACAACAATAAAGCTGTAGTTGAAGAAAAGGATGAGAAAGAAATTAATAGTGGAGTAAGTGAAGAGAAAAAAATAGATTATTCAGCATATACTGGACACTGGGTTAATGAAAAACTTTTGATTCAAGATTTTAAATATGGTACAACTGTTGACCTTGATGTTGATGAGAAAGGGTATGTCAATGGAAGTGTATATTCAGCAACAGAAAATTTATCACATATTGCACAAGTAGATATAAATGGGCAAATAGAAAATAATAAATTATCTTATGATTTTGATGAAGATGGCTGGGAACATAGTGGTAATATAGAAATAGAATTTAAAGAAAACTCTATAGTTTTAAATATTAAATATAATGAAAAGAGCAGTGAAAATAATCTTTGGGGAATTGGTGAAGGTGCATTTCCATTAATTAATGACACAACACCTGTCAAAAGAACTTTAAATGATATCAAAGATGGTGGTTTTGTGGTTCAAGAAAATCAATCTTTTGATACAAAAATTGATAACTATGGTGATATAAAATTTATTTCTGGGTTAAAAAGAGAAGATGGAAATGATATTGCTGTTTTTTATATAGCAGATAGAAATAATAATATATTATATAAGCTACCAGCATTCTATGGAAATAATAAAGGTAGATTTGAAGAAGTTAACTGTGTAGCTTTTATGGATTTTAATGGAGATAATTTGAAAGATATATTAATAATAGGTAAGTTCTTAAGTAATGAAGACTTTTCTAAAGAAATACATGTGGCCAGTATATATTTTCAAGAGGGCAAAGAATTCAAAAATAATGAATCTTTAGATAATGAAATAAATAATTCTGGACATAATGAAAATATGGAAAGTGTGGTTGAGTTTATGAAAAACTCATAAATACTATGAAGGGATGAAAAAAATGAATTTATCTGATATGTATAGTATTAATCCAAGGCTGGTTGTTAGAAATTGCACAGATGAAATTTTGACTAATTTAAAATTTTCTTATACTGGAATAGAAAAGAGTCCTTTAAAGATTTCTAAGATTTATCCAGGAAAACAAGAAACTAAAGTTCTTGTAGCAGATAATTTAAATAAGCAAACTGATTTAATACTCTCTTATGAAGATACAGAAGATATGGTTGTATATGATAAACTTATAAGAAATACTAATAAGACAATAATATTAAATTTATATAAAGAGAATGGAAAGCTAGTTGTAAAAACAAAGATAGAAGACATAAAGGTTAAACCAACAGAATTTGGAAGCTTGATAGGAAAATTTTACAATATTATAATTGCAATACTTATTATTTTATCTGCAATTATATTTATAATTCAAAAACTCACATAAAAAGAATGTTTTATTCTATTGAATAAAACACAGTTGTAATCTATAATTTTAAATAATGATTTCAAGGTTTTAATTATTTTATGTAATTAAATTAAAAGGGAAAGCAGTGAAAAGCTGCTACAGCCCCCGCTACTGTAATGGAGGACTTAAGATCTAGTAAACCACTGAGATTTATATCTTGGGAAGGTAGAACTTTAAGGAAGATACCAAAGTCAGGAGACCTGCCTTGGAAAGAATTACTATTGCTTTCGGTGGGAAGGATAATAGCAACGTAAGAGTAAATTATATATATTCTTGTTTTGTTATATTATCCCTTATTATCTTTGAATAGGTAATTTGGGGTTTTTTACTTAGCGTATTATATAAGAACTATCCTAAAGATGCAGAAAAGTTTAAAAAATAAGCATCTTGTTAATATATAAATGCTTGCTTCAACCGACAAGTTATTTTATTTGGAGGAGAAAGAATGAAAAAGGCAATTTTAGTTGTAAGTTTTGGAACAAGTCATATGGATGCTTTAAAAAATTCCATTGAAAAGATTGAAAATAAAATAAAGGAAGAATTTAAAGAATATGATGTTTATAGAGCATTTACAGCTCACATGATAATAAAGAAAATAAAAAATAGAGATGGCATTAATATTCCTACGCCAGAAGAAGCTTTAGAGGAGTTAAGAGAAAAGGGATATGAAGAAGTCCTTGTTCAACCACTTCATATAATACCAGGAGAAGAATTTGATTATATAAAAGGTATAGTAAAAATACATAAGGATGATTTTAAAAGTATTAAGATTGGACGTCCAATTTTCTATTATCAAGGTATGGAAGGACTTCCTAAGGATTATTCTTTGTTTATTGAAAGTATAAAAGAAGTCTTAGAAAATGAAGAAAGTGTAGTACTATTTGGCCACGGAACTGCACATTATGGTAATGCAGTATATGGAATGCTGCAGACAGTTTTAGTGGATGAAGATTATGATAATGTATTTGTTGCAACAGTTGAAGGTTATCCAAGTATAGAAAGCTGCATTAAAAGAATGAAAAAGAAAAATATAAAGAAAACTAAGCTAGTACCATTATTATTAGTAGCAGGAGATCATGCTAAAAATGATATGGCATCAGATGAAGATGATTCATTAAAAAGCATGTTAGAAAGAGAAGGAATAGAAGTACGCTTACATATGCATGGACTAGGTGAATTTGATAAATTTGGACATCTATACATAAATAGAATTCATGATTTAATTGAAGAGAGATATTTAGATGCAGGAAAGACAAAAAAGCTTAGAAAAAGAAAATAGGTTGTTATAGGTTAAGTTTTCTTAAGTATGAAAATAATTAATATATATAACTTATTTGTAATAATTAAAAATAAGGAGTTTATAACATGAAGTCTATAATAATAGCCTCTAGTCATAGTGGTGGCGGTAAAACCACATTTACTTTAGGTCTTATGAAAGCTCTTAAGGATAGAAATTTAGACGTTCAAGGATATAAAGTAGGCCCAGATTATATAGACCCGGCTTTTCATAAAGAAGTTACAGGTAAGGCCTCAAGAAATCTAGATGTATATTTAATGGGAGAAGAAGGTTTAAAGTATAATTACTCAAAAGGGTGCGGAGATGTTGGAATACTTGAAGGAGTAATGGGCTTATATGATGGTATTGGTGTTTCATATGAGGCATCAACATATGATGTTTCAAGAATCCTTGATAATATGCCAATAGTTTTAGTAATGTCTCCAAAGGGGCAAAGTACAACTTTATGTGCTGAGATAAATGGATTAAAAAGCTTTAAGAATGCTAATATAGTAGGTGTTATTTTAAATTCTGTTAGTGAAAAATACTATAAATTATTAAAGTATTCAATAGAAAGCAACTGTGATGTCAAAGTACTTGGATATGTCCCAAAGGAAGAAAAAGTATCTTTAAGCAGCAGACATCTAGGCCTTGTTCAAAGTATGGAAGTTTTAGATCTTAAAGAAAAGCTAGACATATGTGCAGATTTAATTAAAAAGCATGTTGATATAGATGGAATATTAGATTTAATGGAAGCATTTAAAGATAATAATGAAAATATATGTGGTAAAAGCATAAAAGAATTAAAAAGAAAACATATAAGAATTGGAGTTGCTTTAGATAAAGCATTCAGTTTTTATTATAAGAATAACATAGAGCTTTTAGAAGAAGTTGGTGACGTTGTTTACTTTAGTCCAATAAATGATGAAAAGCTTCCAAAAAACTTGGACTTTTTATATATCGGAGGAGGTTATCCAGAAGTATTTAAAGAAGAACTTGAAAGTAATGTTTCAATGAGGAATAGTATAAAAGAAGCTTTGGATAATGGTCTTAGGTGCTATGCTGAGTGTGGTGGACTTATGTACTTAACAGATGAAATTGATGGATGTAAAATGGTAGGCTTTTTAGAGGGAAAAAGCTTTATGACTAAAAGACTTACACGTTTTGGTTATTGCACAGTTAATATAAAAAATGAATATTTTACTAATAATATAAAAATAAATGCACATGAATTTCATAAGTCTGATGTTGAATTAAATGAAGAACCTATCTATGAAGTGGAAAAAACTCAATATGATGGGGAAGTTTTAAAATGGAAGTGTGGCTATTTAAAAAAGAATACTTTAGCTGGATATGCACATATTAATTTTCTTGGAAATTTAGATTTTTTTAAGGAATTGATGAAATAAGAATATAAATTTATAAGGAAACATCTTCATCATTAGATGAAGATGGGCTATACTGCTAAGTTCGTACCTCACTAAGCATTATATGCCTAAGGAAACATCTTCATCGCTAGATGAAGATTGGCTATACTGCTAGGCTAGTACCTCACCAAGCATTACATACCATAAAAATAATTGAATTAAGAAGGAATTTTAAGATATGAGTTATTTAAAAAATCCTATGGGAATAGAAGAAAGAAGTTTTGAAATAATTGGCGAAGAAATGGGAACTCATTCATTTAATGATGAGGAGCTTATGATAGTTAAAAGAACTATACATACAACAGCTGATTTTGAATATAAAGAGTTAGTTGATATAAGTAAAGATGCAATAGAAACTGCAAAAGAATTATTTAAAAAAGGTGCTACAATATATACAGATACTAATATGGCTCTTAATGGAATAAATAAAATGGCTTTATCTAAAACAAACAGCAAGGTTATCTGTTATGTAAATGAAGAAGTAGTTCATAAGGAAGCTAAAGAAAAAGGCATTACAAGAAGTATGGCGGCTGTAGAAAAAGCCTGCAGTGACAATGTAGATATATTTGTTTTTGGAAATGCACCAACAGCACTTTTTAGACTTAAAGAATTAATAAAAGAAGGAAAAGCAAATCCAAAGCTTATAATAGCTGTACCAGTTGGGTTTGTAGGTGCAGCAGAAAGTAAAGAAAACATGGATGAGCTTAGCATTCCATATATAAGAGTAAAAGGGAGAAAAGGTGGAAGCACTGTAGCAGCAGCAATTGTTAATGCACTTATGTATATGGTGGTTGAGCGAAATTAATATTAAAAAATGTTTGCACAAATATTTAAAGAATGATAAAATGCACAGAATTTAAGAATTTAAGAATTTAAGAATTTAAGAATTTAAGAATTTAAGAATTTAAGAATTT
>ENA-OXEC01000280-OXEC01000280.1-human-gut-metagenome-genome-assembly--contig:-NODE-280-length-27572-cov-55.9158_pt1 | contig 27572 bp, 17 predicted proteins | sample MGYA00249351_ERZ652235 | MGnify/ENA primary metagenome ERZ652235 (study PRJEB26925, sample SAMN05826906) | human gut metagenome | biome: ENVO:2100002; feature: ENVO:00000062; material: ENVO:00002003...
AATAAAGCATAAGCATTTATATATTATTCATTGAAAAAGTTTACCTGTATTAGATATTATACATATTATAACAAATGACTTGAATAATTTTCGATAATAATGCAAACGATTGTTTAAATTGAATATTAATCTATATTTAACCATATAGATAATATAAATAAATTTATAGAACCTTTGACTTTAATAAATAATAATTTAAATGGAGGGGTATTTTATATGAAAATGAAAAAATTATTAGCAACAATTTTAGCAACTACATTAGCATGTGGAACTATTGTAGGATGTGGTGGAGGAACAGCAGATTCTTCAAAATCAAGTGCAGGTGGAGATACAGCAAAAAGTGGTGACGGAAAAGTAGTAAAAGTATTCCAATTAAAAGTTGAAATTAATGATGCACTTCAAGAATTAGCTAAAAAATATGAAGAAGAAACTGGAGTTAAAGTTGAAATAACATCAGTTGGTGGTGGTGCTGATTATGGCGCATCACTAAAGGCAGAATTTGCAAAAGGTACAGAACCAGATATCTTTATGATTCAAGGTGCTGGGGATTATGAGGTTTGGAAACATAAAATTGACGATTTAAGCAATGAAAGCTGGGTTAGTAAAGCAGTTAATGGAACTCTTGATACTGTAACTGTAGATGGAAAGGTTTATGGTATGCCAGCTGCAACTGAAGGTTATGGCTTAATGTATAATAAATCAATTTTGGACAAGGCAGGAATTGATCCAGCATCAATAACTAGCTTCACAAAATTAAAAGAAGCTGTAGAAAAGCTAGACAGTAAAAAAGCTGATTTAGGCATTGATGATGTATTCTCTTATACTACAAAGGAAACTTGGGTAACTGGTAACCATACATTTAACATTCCATTTGCAATGCAAGATGATCCAGAAAAATTTGCTGATGATTATTTTGCTGGTAAAGCAGATGTAGTTAACAATAAACAATTTAATGACTGGATGAACTTAGTTGAATTAATGTGTAAATATGGTGGAAAAGAAAAATTAGAAACTATTGATTATAGTACTCAAGTTGGTAATTTTGCATTAGGAAAAACAGCATTTATGCAACAAGGTAACTGGACAGCAGGAGATTTAAAGAAATTAACTGAGGGTGCTGAATTTGATATGGGATTCATACCAATGAGTATTGATGATAGTGAAAAGAGTTCTTGTATTCCAGTAGGTGTTCCTATGTATTGGGTTGTTAACAAGGATTCAAAAGTTAATGCTGAAGCTAAAGCTTTCTTAACTTGGATGGTTGAAAGCAAAGAAGGTCAAGAAGCTATAGTTAAGAATATGGATATGATTCCAGCATTTACAAACTTTACTGTAGAAAGTGATAATGCGTTAAACAAATCAATTAGTGAATTCAATAAAGCAGGAAAGACTATTCCTTGGACATTTACAAACTTCCCAGATGGATTCTCTATGAATAACATAGGACCAGTATTCTCTAAATTTATAAAGACAGATATGGGAGATGATGCTAAGAAACAAATGTTAGAGGATATCCAAGCTGCTACTCCAGTAAGTAAGTAATTTAATAATATAGAAATTAAAATATATAAGGGAACATATATGATTCCCTTATATATTAAACAATTAATATTAAGTGGTATAAAGAAATTATGTTAGTAAGATCGTTTTGGGTATGTATTAAATGTAGTTAGGAAAGGAGTATAGATATGACTAAGAAAACAAGAGATAGTAGGGATTTTTGGATATTCATAGGTCCTTGTCTATTCGCTTTTACAATGGTAGTAATAATCCCGTTTATAATTGGTATATATTATACATTCACAAATTGGAATGGCGCTAATCCGAAATATGATTTTGTGGGATTAAAAAATTATGCAAGTATTTTCACTGATGCACAATTCATATATTCATTTAAGGTTTCAATTGTTTATACATTCATAAGTGTCATAGTAATTAACCTAGTTGGATTTGGTTTAGCATATGCGGTTACAAGAAATTTAAAAACAAAAAATTTCTTAAGAACTGGTTTCTTTATGCCAAACTTAATAGGTGGATTGATTTTAGGATTTATATGGCAATTCATGTTTAACTCAGTATTTGTGAATTTAGGTAAGACATTAGGAAGTACAGTACTTTCAACTTCAATGCTTCAGAATACAGGAACAGCAGTATTTGCAATGATATTTGTTTCAACATGGCAATATGCCGGATATATTATGGTTATATATGTATCAGCATTAGAAAATGTACCTAAAGATTTAATAGAAGCAGCACATATAGATGGAGCTAATGGATGGCAGACATTTAATAATGTAACAATACCAATGGTTAGACAAGGAATAACAGTATGTTTATTCTTAACATTATCACAATCATTTAAGATGTTTGATTTAAACTTCTCATTAAGTTCAGGAAAAGCGACAGAAATGATGGCGTTAAATATATATAGAGAGGCATTTGTTGTAAACAACATGGGATTTGGCCAAGCTAAAGCTATAATATTCTTCTTAATTGTTGCATGTATTTCGTTGACACAAGTTTATTTCAATAAGAAGAAGGAGGTTGAAGCATAATGGAAGCAAATAAGACATTAGAAACTTCTGTAGAAAATAAAAAGAATAAAAAATTAAAGACATTAGATAGTTATACTGGAAAGCTAAAATTATTAGAAGTTTTTTCATGGGTACTATTAATACTATATATGACTCCTTTTTACTTAATGTTTATAAATTCATTTAAGACAAGAAGAGAGATATTTGCTAATACAACAGGGTTGCCTGCAAATTGGAATTTTAGTAATTATGCTACAGCCATAGATAGAATGGACTTTATTAGCTCATTTGCTAACTCTATGATAATAACAGTATTTAGTGTAATATTAATAATAATATTCTCAGCAATGGCTGCATGGGTTCTTGTGAGAGATAGGACTACAAAGAGCAAGGTTGTATTTTATATATTTACAGCAGGTATGATAGTACCATTCCAAGCTGTAATGATACCACTTGTACAATGGATGGGGAAATTTAGGTTCGGTTCCATAAGTATGATTGGAACACACTATGGATTAATATTTATGTATATAGGATTTGGATGTTGTATGAGTATATTCCTATATCATGGATTTATTAAAAGTATACCAGCAGAACTTGAAGAAGCTGCAGTAATAGATGGATGTACTAAATTCCAAACTTTTAGAAAAATTGTTTTTCCATTATTAAAATCAACAACAGTTACAGTAGCAGTTTTAAATAGTATTTGGATATGGAATGACTTCCTTTTACCTTTCTTAACTGTTAATGGAAAAATAAATACAATACCTCTTGCAATGAATAATTTCTTTGGAGCATTTTCAAAGCAATGGGAATTAGCAATGGCAGCATTGATAATGGCAATAATCCCAATAATAATTTTCTACTTCTTTGTACAAAAGCAAATAATTGCTGGAATAGTACAAGGATCAATAAAATAGGTGTATAATGTAAATATAGGGTTTCTATGAAAGAAAGTGTATAAAAATATATAAACTTACATCTAGTGAAGCTCTATATTTACATATAATAATGCAACCGATTGAGTGAATTTATAACCTAAAAGTAGTAAGAGTTTTAATATTAAATTATTGTAGGAGGTTTTTATGGACAGAAGTAGTGGTGTTATAATGCATATCTCTTCTTTGCCAGGAAAATATGGAATAGGAACATTTGGTGAAGAAGCGTATAAATTTGGAGATTTCCTTAAGGAAGCAGGACAAAAGTATTGGCAGATACTACCTTTGGGTCCGACTAGCTTTGGAGATTCACCATACCAATCTTTTTCAGCTTTTGCAGGAAATCCTTATTTCATAGATTTTGATTTATTAAGAAAAGATGGACTTTTAGAGAAAGAAGACTATGAGTCAGTTGATTTTGGAAGTAATGAAGAAGATATAGACTACGGAATTATATTTCAAAATAAAATGAAAGTCTTAAGAAAGGCATATGAAAATTCTAAATCAAAAGACATTAAAGAATTGAAACTGTTTACAGAAGAAGAAGATGCATGGCTAGATGATTATGCATTATATATGTCAGTTAAGAATAGTTTTGACCTAAGAAGCTGGCAGACATGGGATGAGGATATAAGATTAAGAAAGCCAGAAGCTATGTTTAAATATAAAGAAGAGCTAAAAGATGATATTAGTTATTGGAAATTCTTGCAGTTTGAATTTTTTAAGCAATGGACAAAATTAAAAACATATTTAAATGAATTAGGAATCGAGATAATTGGAGATATGCCAATATATGTAGCAGAGGATAGCGCAGATGTTTGGGCAAACCCAGATGCGTTTATGTTGGACAAGGAAACTTTAAGACCATTAAAAGTTGCTGGATGTCCACCAGATATATTTTCAGCAACAGGTCAATTGTGGGGAAATCCTATATATGATTGGAATCATATGGAGAAGGACCACTATAAATGGTGGATTGATCGTATAAGGCAAAGTTTTAAAATATATGATGTTTTAAGAATAGATCATTTTAAAGGATTTGAATCATATTGGTCAATTCCATATGGTGATAAAACTGCTGAAAATGGTGAGTGGGTAAAAGGCCCCGGTATAAAAGTATTTAATGCAATTAAAGATGCATTGGGGGATGTAAATATTATTGCTGAAGATTTAGGGACATTAACAGAAGAAACAATAAAATTAAGAAATGATACTGGATATCCTGGAATGAAGATATTAACTTTTGCCTTTGATAGTGATTATAATAATCCATTTCTTCCACATAATTATGATAAGAATTTTATAGTATATACTGGAACACATGATAATGATACTGTAAGAGGATGGATGGAGAAAACAGGAGAAAAAGAGTATGTTGAAAAAGCAATTGAGTATTTAAAGTTGACAGAAGAAGAAGGATATTCATGGGGATTTATTAGAAGTGCTTGGAGTAGCGTTGCAGATATAGCTATAGCACAAATGCAGGATTTCTTGGATTTAGGCAATTCTGCTAGAATGAATTTACCATCTACACTAGGTATAAATTGGCGTTGGAGAATGAAAGCTAGGGCTTATGATAATAAATTAGCAAAAAGAATGAAAGAAATGACAAAGATTTATGGAAGATATGTAGAAGAAGACAAACGATTATAATTAAATATGACTTCTATAAATGATGTATTAAAAAAAGACTATCATGGGATCTCATTTACTTTATTAGTTATCTAATATATTTATATACAATATATCAATTGTATTATAGAATATAATATATATTTATTGTATAATTGGATGCATTTAATAATATTAAGTAAAATGATAAATGATAGTCTTTCTTTATGTATTATAATATTTAAAAATATTTATATTGAATTTAAACAATTTGCAGTTTTATAATATTTATAATCAAAACTTGAGGGCTAGAATAAATAAAATTAGGAGGTAAGTGTATGAAAGTTACAATCAAGGAAGTTGCTAAAGAAGCAAATGTTTCTCCCTCAACAGTATCTAGAGTTATATCTGATAGTCCACAAATTAGTGATAAGACTAAGGAAAAAGTAAGAGAGGTTATTAATAGATTAAAATACAAACCAAATGCTATAGCGAGAAGTCTGGCAAATAATAAAAGTAGGATTATTGGTGTAGTTCTACCTAACGAAGATCAGGATTTAATTACAAATCCATTTTTTATTCAAGCTATGAAAGGCATGAGTGAATATGCTCAAAAGAAGAAGTACTATATAACTTATGCATTTAGTGAAGATGAAAAAAGTGAGTATGATAATATAAATAACTTTATAACCAGCAACTTGGTAGATGGTGTATGTTTACTTCGTGCTAGACCAGAGGATAAAAGTATTAAATACCTTCAGCAGATGGATTTTCCTTTTGTTGTAATCGGAAGACCAGAGGAAGCTGATGGAATGTTATGGGTTGATAATGATAATTTTCAAACCACTTATAACCTAGTAGGAGAATTATATAAAAAGGGACATAGAGACATAAGTTTTATTGGAGCGAGAGAAGAATGGAACGTTACAAGGGACAGACTGTATGGATTTAAAGTGGCATGTGAAATGAATAGAATCCCAATAGAAGATAAAAATATTATAATGATGCCTGATTTCAATGAAAAAGATGGTGCTAAAGCAGCTGATATATTATTAGAAAATAGTCATCCTACAGCAATAATAGTTGAAGATGATGTCTTAGCATTTGGGGTATTAAATGTATTTAAAGAAAAAAACATTACAGACATTTCAATTATAGGCTTTAACAATAGTCCATTGGCAGAGTTTCAAACTCCTAAATTATCATCAGTAGATATAAATTCTCATGAGCTTGGATATTATGCATCTAAAATATTAATTGATTATTTAGAAGATAATCAAAGGAAAATTAATCATTACATAGTAGAGTCGAAAATCATATATAGAGAATCATTTAGAGAATGATTTTATATTGAAAAATCTTTAGAATAGGTATATTACAATTCTAAAGATTTTTTTCTTTATATTTATGAAAAATTTAATAATTCTTTAAGGGAAAACATTGCTAGTAAATGGTACAATAAAGCCATGAATATATTGAATAAAATTATGCAAAAAAATAAAATATAATACACAATTAGGGGGAGATTACCATGAGACTGAAAATTTCATCATTTATATGTATGTTATTACTTATAATCAATATAATTCCGGCTTCAGCAAGTGAAAAGGGGATTATTGTTTCTATTGATAATATTGATGAGATTGTAATAGACAACAACATCGAATTAAAAATTGCAAAGAATTCTCTTGAAAGTAAAATACAATATTATGATGATTTGGATGAAGAGATTAGTAGATTAGAGGAAGAAAAAAAGGAATTCTATAATACTGTGAATAATTTAAGTAGAGACAATTCGGACAGTTGGGAAAATGAAGAAAAATTAGAAGGTTTGAAAAAGGAATATGATAAGAAAAAAGGTGATTTAAAGATTGCTAGAATTACATATCAAAATAAAGTTAGAGATTTAGTTACAACTGCTCAACAAAAATATATAGATTATTTATATAATAAATCTCTTAAAGATATAAAAGAAGAAGAAGTAAATTACAATAAAGATAAAAATAACATTAATAAAGCTAAGTACGACATGGGGTATATCTCAAGAAATGAGTACTTGACTAATACTGTAGATTTTATAGATATAGAAAATACGTATAATAAATCAATAACAGATGAAGAAATGAGTTTAAAGGAATTAAAAAGTGCCTTAGGAATAAATGATGAAAATATAAGTGTAAACGAAAATTTGGATTTTGATATTAGTAAAATTCCAAATATAGACTTTGAAGAAGATTTTAATCAAGTGATTAACAATAATAGTAACATAAAAATTAAAAAGATAGAGCTGGATCAAGTTGAAGACAATGATGATAGTGATGACTATGAAATAGATAATGCAGAATTGGAATTGACAAAAGGAAAAAGTGATTTACGTTTAACTTTCCAAGATAATTATAATAATCTAATGAATTCTTATAATAGTATAAAAAATAGCATGAATAAGTTAACTGATAAAGAAAATGCTTTCAATATTAAGAAGGTAAAATTAAATCATGGTTATATATCTAACAAAGAATGTGAGGAAGCATATATACAATTAATAAATCAAAAATCAGAATATATAAAAGAAAAAAATACCTTATATGTAAACTACTTAAAATATATGCAAATGAAAGATGGATACTTGATTTAGAAAGGAAGAAAAAAATGAAGTTAACTAAGTCAGATTTGAGTAAGCTAAAGCCTAAAAATATACACATAAAAAAGTTTAAAATAAAAAAGAAGTTTATAGTATTAGGAGTAATAGTACTTATAATAATTGGATTTGTAGCAAAAACCTTCTTAATACCTAAGGATATTATTATTTCAAATTACACTACCTTAGCAAAGTCACAAATAGTAAACAGTATAGATGCAACAGGTACTGTTGAAAGTGAAAAGGTAACTAATATATATTCAAAAGTTGAAGGTAATATTAAACAAGTAAATGTTAAGGTAGGAGATAAAGTTAAAGCAGGCGATGTTTTAGCGGTAATTGATAGTGAAAAACTTGAAAGACAGATTAAAGAGGAAACTGAGAGTATAGAGCAGGATGATCAGTCTTCAGATCTAGATTTACAAAGTAAAAAGAGAGTGTATGAAAATACGCTATATAAAGAACAAAATGATATGAATAGTGAAGTAAATACAGCAAAATCAACTTTGAATGAAAAGAAGGTTGCATTGGAAGAAGCGCAAAGCAATTATGAATATAATAAAGAGTTATTTAATTACGGAGAAGTTTCAGAGCAAGTATTTAAAAAATCAGAAACAGATCTTAATGCAGCAAAAATGGCATATGATGAAGCTGTGATTGGTTTGGAAAATGCTAAAACAGATGCGAAAGATAAACTTCAAACTGCAAAAGAAGATTACGAGTCAGCTAAAATCAAAGCTAGTGATAATAGTAAAAAATCGGCTTTAAAAGATAAGCAAGAAGATTTGAAAAATTGTCAAATAAGAGCCTCTGTTAGTGGAACGATTACAGGTGTTAATGCCAAAGAAGGAGAAGCTGCAAATGGAACATTATTTGTAATTGAGAATTTAGATGATGTATATATAGAGGTTCCTATTAAAGAGGTAGACATATTAGATGTAAAGGCAGGACAACGAGTTGAAATAAGGACTGATGCTATGGAGGATGAAGCATTTGTAGATGGTGAAGTTGCAAGTGTCACTGATACTGCAGAAAAAGAGATTTCTACATCAGAGTCAAATTCTGGATCAAATTCTAGTAGTACTAGTTCAGCATTTAAAGCCAAAATAAAATTGAAAAATCCAGATAATAAGATTAAGATTGGTATGAATGCTAGAACTAAAATAGTTGTAGAAGAATCTAATAATATTTATACAGTGCCATTTGATTGCATTGTAGATGGAGAAAATGGACAAAGTATATATATTCTAGAACAAACTGATAAGGATAAATATATAGTTAAGGAAATTCCAGTAATCACAGGAATGGAGTCGGATGTAAATATAGAAATATCAGGAGATAAAATAAAAGATAATTTAATTGTTGTAAATGATCCTACATCATATACAGTTGGTACTGAAGTGAAATTAGCTGATCCGATGATGATGAATCAGGGTGGTGAAGTTGTTGAGTGATAATGTAATTGAAATGAAAAATATAATAAAAAGCTTTTACATTGGAACTGAAAACCAGTTGGATATATTAAAAGGAATAGATATAGATGTAAAGAATGGTGAATTTTTATCTATTGTTGGAGCTTCTGGGTCGGGGAAAAGTACACTAATGAATATAATTGGAGCTTTAGACAGACCAACATCAGGAGAATACTTCTTAGATGGTTCTAATATAAATGAGCTAAGTGATGATGAGTTATCTGATATAAGGAATAAAAGAATTGGCTTTGTATTTCAGACATTTAACTTAATACCTAGAAGTACAGCGTTAAAGAATGTAGAATTACCAATGCTTTATGCTGGAATAGATAAAAAGAAAAGAATTGAAAAAGCTAAGGAGCTACTTGAATTAGTAGATATGGGGGAAAGAATGACCCATTTACCTAATGAACTATCAGGAGGACAAAAACAAAGAGTTGCAATTGCAAGAGCTTTAGCTAATGATCCTAGTATAATACTTGCAGATGAACCTACAGGAGCATTGGACTCTGAAACAGGAAGATTAGTTATGGATCTATTTCATAAGGTACATGAAATGGAAGGTAAAACTATAGTGCTTATAACTCATAACAGTGAACTTGCAGATGAGACTGAAAGAATTATAACTGTAAGGGATGGGAAGATAGTAAATGAAAGACAAAATAGTAATTTCATAAGGCGTTTCCCAGAAGGTGAAAAGTCATGTTTATAAAAGAAAATATAATGTTAGCTATAGCTGGTCTTAAATCAAATAAAATGAGATCGCTTCTTACTATGCTTGGAATAATAATAGGAATATCTTCAGTTATTTCTATTGTTTCAATAGGAAGTGCACTTAGCGCATCAGTTACCAGTTTAATGTCCGATATGGGAGCGGGAAATATATATGGTTATGTGTATCAAAAAGGTGATAGTGATAGAGAAGCAGAAGATAATGATTTACTTTCACTTGAAGACTTAGATAGTGTTAAAGAAAGATTTAACAGTGAAATATTAGACGTTGAAGTGAGTGAAAGAGGAATAAGTGGGGAAGCAAAAACATCAGGGAGATCAACAGCTAATGTATATATAACAGGAGTTAATGCAGGATATAAAAGTGTAGAAAACTTTAAAATATTAAAAGGAAGATTTATATCTAAAAAAGATGTAAAAGGAAATAAAAAAACAGCAGTAGTATCAGATAAATTAGTGAAAAAGTTATTTAAAAATGAACCCAATCCTTTGGGAAAAGAGTTTAAAGTAACGGATTCTTTAGGAGAAAATTCTACTACATATACTATCGTAGGTATATATGAATATAAGAAATCAATGTTTGAGGGTGGAATGGGAAATGAAGATGATATGCCTACAGCTGTTTATACCACTGTAACATCAGTAAAGGAGTCAGCTGATAAGAAGAATTATGATAATTTCACAATAAAGCCTAAACCAGGAAGTGATTCGAATAAGTTAACTGAAGAATTACAAAAATATTTTGAAAATAAATATAAGACAAATAAATATTTTACAGCTGATGTATACAATGGTGAGAGCCAAGTAGAGGGATTTACCAAAATGCTAAGTATAGTTTCATTAGTGGTTTCAGTTATAGCTGCTATTTCACTTTTAGTTGGTGGAATAGGTGTAATGAACATAATGCTTGTATCAGTTACAGAAAGAACAAGAGAAATTGGAACAAGAAAAGCATTGGGGGCTAAGAGTTCTCATATAAAAATGCAGTTTATTACAGAAGCAGTTATTATATGTGCAATAGGTGGTGTTATAGGAATTACTTTAGGTGTAGGAACAGGAATAATTGCATGTTTAGTATTAAAAGTACCGGTATCTGTTTCAATACCAACAATATTTATAAGCCTTGCATTTTCTATGGGAATAGGGGTTTTCTTTGGATATTATCCAGCTAAAAAAGCAGCAAAATTAGATCCTATTGAAGCATTGAGATATGAATAAAATAAAAAGCAGATGGCATTATTAGATGTCATCTGCTTTTCGTATTTAAGATAGTTTTAAAAAAATAGAAGTTAATTTTTCAATACAATATTGTGCTTCTTTAAGATCATCATCAGGAAGAATTGCTATCTTATCTAACAATGCAGATTTAGCATAATCTTTAAAGGAATTAAAAAACTTAAATGCCAATTCAGTTAATTCGATACGTAAAATTCGTCTATCTTTTTCATCAGTATATCTATTAACAAGTCCATACGATATTAATTTATCTATAATTGGAGTCATATTTGACTTTGAAATGTTTAAAGTAGAAGCAATCTGAGATATGGGTGCTGAATTAACTCTAGCAAGATAAATAATTACTTTTATATGTGAAGGCGGCATAGGACACTTTTTCATATATTCTTCAAACTTTTTTTGCGGAATAGGAAAATTTTTTAGGAACTCATCCTCATTAATAATATTATTTCTAGCTATTATTAAGAAATCAAATAAAGAATCTGCCAGTCTATTTAATAATATTTCATCCATAATATATCAACACTCCTATAACATAATGTAAATTTTATAAAGTCATTAGTATTTATTATAGACTATGAACAATTTATTAACAAGAAAAAAGTTATTAACTTAGAATAGTTATGAAATTATAATCAGCTATATACTGGGTTTATATGTAATATAAACGAGAATTATATGGAATATAAATACAAAATAAATCATAAGTTCTATTTAAGTTAATATTAAGAAAAAAATAAGGAGTATAAGCTATGATATATGATATAGTATTAAAAGCAATAATATTATACTAGAATTCATTGAATATAGTAGATTGGGGAGGAAAATATGAAAAAGCATTTAGCATTAGTTTTGGTAATGCTTACGGCATTATCGCTGGTAGGCTGTGGTAGCAAGGAAATTGAAATAAAAGAAGAATCTATAGCAGTATCTGTACAAGCTGTTAAAAAAGGTGAAATAAAAAATACAAATTCATTTTCAGGAACAACAAAACTTAAAGATGAAACAGATGTATCGGTAGAGATTGGTGGAACTGTAGAATCAATAAAAGTAGAAGTTGGGCAAGAAATTCATAAAGGAGATGTGCTTTTAACAATAAAAGGAAATGATGTACAGGATGGAGTTAATACGGCACGTGCAGCTGTTGAATCTGCGAAGGCTACTAGTGACAGTAATATAGAGCAAACTAAAATTAGTTTAGAAACAGCCTTAAAGAATGCACAATTAGCGTATGATGAAGCTAAAAGAAATTATGAAATACAAACACAATTATATAATTCAGATGCAATAAGTGAAGATACGTATAAACAAGTTGAGCAAGGGTATAATCAAGCAAAACAAGCATTAGATAGTGCAATAAAGAGTTACGATGAGTTGTTGCCTAAAGTTGAAGAAGCAGGTCAAAAAGGAGTTGGACAAGCTAAGGCGAGTTATGATTCGGTAGCAAGAAATTTAGAAAAACTTACATTGACTTCTCCAGTTGATGGAATTGTAACTGCTAAAAATTGCACAGAGAACGAATTAATAGCACAAGGTTCTCCGGCATTTACTATATCAAATCCATCAATAATCCAAATAGATTTGAAAATAACATCAAATGATATAGATAAATTTGTAGTTGGAGATAAAGTAAGGGTTACTGTTAATGGTGAGGATGCAGAAGGAACAATAAAAACAGTGCCATCTGTAGTTAATAATTCAACATCATTATATACAGTGGAAGTTATTGCTGATAATTCTGAAGGTAAAATTAAAGGCGGAATGGCAGCAGATGTTGAAGTTACTACAGAAAATAAAAATGACACAATTAGTGTACTTAAAAAAGCTGTATTTGAAGAGGATAATAAAAAATATGTATATGTAGTAACAGCAGATAATAAAGCTAAAAAAGTCGAAGTTCAAACAGGTATTGAAACAGCAGAAAGAATAGAGATCAAAAGTGGTGTAAACAATAAAGATACTATAGTAATTTCAGGTTTATCACGTATTAAAGATGGAAGTAAATTATTTACAGTAGTAAAGGAGGACTAATATATGAGCATAACAAGAACCTCAGTTAAACGTCCACTTACTATAATAATGATATTTGTAATAGTACTTTTATTTGGAATAATAGGATATTTAAAAATGCCATCAAATATAATGCCTGATATTGATATCCCAGTCGTAATGGTACAAACTACATGGCAAGGTGCAGGACCAGAGGATATTGATAAAGAAGTATCAAAGCCCATAGAAAAAGCTCTTTCATCAGTTCAAGGTGTAAAAACAACAACTTCCCAATCAGGAGAAGGCTATTCAATGGTTGTTGCACAATTTGAATATGGAACAAAGGTTGATGATTTACTTAATGATATAAGATCAAAAGTAGATACAGTTCAAAGCTCATTACCGGATGATGTAAATAGACCAACTATTCAAAAATTTGATATGAATTCAGAAGCGATATCTTTTATTATAGTAGAAGGTGAAGGAAATTCAGATGATATAATGCAATATGCAGAAGATATAGTTGAACCTAAGTTAGAATCTGTTGATGGTGTAAATGCAGCAGATATACAAGGGGGAGATAAAACTCAAATAAATGTAGTTGCAGACCAAGCCGTATTAAGAAACTATGGAATTTCTTTGGATGCAATAAAGGGAATTTTAGCAAGTTCAAATAAAACTACTCCTTATGGCTCTATTACTCAAGGAGAGGACTCTCTTGTTTTAAGAGGGGTTGATAAAATTGAATCTTTAGAAGATGTAAGATTAATTCAAATACCTACAAATGAAGGTGAGACTGTTAATTTAGGAACAATATGTAGCGTTAATTATGGATCTAAAGAAAAAGAGTCAATACAAAGATACAATGGAAAACCTGCTTTAAGAATGGATATTAAGAAACAACAAGATGGAAATATTGTTCAAGTAATGAATAAAGTAAACAAAACTGTTGATCAATTAAATAAAGAAAATGAACAATTTAAGCTCACTGTAGCATATGATGAATCATCATATATTAGGGCATCTATAAAGGATGTAATGTTAAACATAGTTCTTAGCTCAGTCATTGCATTTGGTATTATACTTTTGTTCTTAAAGAGTTTAAGAGCATCTTTAGTAATATCAGTTGCAATACCAACATCAATAATTGGCTCTATTGCATTACTATACTTTACTGGTGAAACTTTAAATATGGTTACATTAAGTTCGCTAGTAATTGCAGTTGGTATAGTTGTTGATGATGCTATAGTTGTTATTGATAATATATTTAAGCATAGGCGATCAGATAATATGCTTGATGTAGAGGAAATATCCGTAAAAGGAACACAAACAGTATCAAATGCTATTATGGCATCAACATTAACTAAAATAGCAATTTTCTTACCGATTATGTTCACTGAAGGATTTACTAAAATAATGTTTGGTGCATTAGCTAAAACACTTATTTTTGCTTTAACATTATCTTTAATAGTAGCTATGACTATTGTACCAAGTATTTATGCTAAATTAAGTGGTGGAAAAAATGCAGCTAAAATGAGAGAAAAGCCAACACCATTATTTGATAAAATAAGTGCATTTTATGAAAGATTTATATCTTGGTCATTAAAAAGAAAAACAATAGTAGTGTTGACAAGCTTTGGGTTATTTATAGGGTCTATAGTCTTAGGTTTTTCAGGATTAATAGGAATGGACTTTATGTCTATGGGGGATCAAGGTATGGTTCAAATAAGCATGAAGTTACCAGATGGCTTGGATTTAAAGCCAAGTGAGTATTATGTATCAATGGCAGAAGAAAAAATAATGAATACTCCAGAACTTGATAGAATGTTAACTGAAGTAGACAAAAGTTCAGGTTCGATATATATGATGTTAACACCTAGAACAGAAAGAGATAGAAGTGCTTCTGAAATAGAAAAGGAAGTTGCAGAAAAATTAAAAGTTATTCCAGACTGCGAAATAACAGTTGGTTCAAGTGGTATGGGTGGTAGCAGCGGTGGAAGTGTATCGATAAGCATAAAAGGACCAGATTTAGATGTTTTAGAAGTATTATCAAATCAAGCTGAGGAAAAATTGAAAGCAATTCCAAATTTTAGAAATGTACAAACTACCCTTAGTGATAGTAAAGAAGAAGTTCAATTTAAAATAGATAAAAGAAAAGCAGCATTGTATGGTGTTAATACTGTGGGTATTGGATCAACATTACGTACTGCAATTACTGGAACTGATGCAACCACTGTAACAATTGATGGTTATAGTATGGACATCAACTTAAAGCTAAAAGAAGATAGTATAAATAGTATAGAGGATGTAGGAAAAATAACTGTAACATCAGCAGGTGGAAAAGAAGTACCATTAAGCGCTTTTACAGATATTCAAATCGCAAAAGGTGTTAAATCAATATCAAGAACAGATGGAGATTACTCTATAGCTGTTAGTGGTATAGCAGATGGAATGGATACTAATAAAGCAAACAATTTAGCAATGCAAGCAATAAAGCAATTAGATTTCCCTAAAGATTATGGATTAGATGTTGGTGGAGATGCAGAACAAATGAATGAAGCTATGTCAGGCCTTGTATCTGCTATGTTAATCTCTATAGTTCTTGTATATATGGTAATGGTAGCTCAGTTTGAATCATTTAGTAGACCATTTATTATAATGTTCAGCATACCATTTGCATTTATAGGAGTTGTACTAGCACTTGTAGTAAGTAGAATTTCATTAAATGTAATAGGAATGTTGGGGGCAATATTATTGATAGGTATGGTTGTTAATAATGGTATAGTATTAATTGATTATATTGAGCAGCTAAGAAAATCAGATATTGGAGGAAGTTTAGAACAAATAGTTGCAAAGGGATCTTCAACAAGATTAAGACCAGTTTTAATGACAGCATTAACTTCTATAATAGGTATGCTACCTTCAGCTTTTGCATTTGGTGAAGGTGGAGAAATGATGCAGCCACTTTCTGTTGTTGTTATTGGTGGACTTAGCGTATCAACATTGGTAACCTTAGTGCTTATACCAACAATATATATTATTTTTGATAATATAGAAACTTCAGTAAAGAAAAAACTTAGAAAAATATTCAATAAGGATTCAGATGATGAACCTAAGAATGATAAGAAGATGAAGTTTAATTTTAAGAATATATTGAAAAGCGGAAAAGAAAAAGTAAAATCTAGATAAATTTATAGTAATGAAGGCATACATTTTGTATAGTCTTCATTAGTAAATGTATAAATAATACATTTGGAGGTGTGAACGTGAAGAAAAACATTAATAAGTTGATAGCTATTGGAATTGGTTTAAGTGTAATAGTAGGAAATGTATCTCCTGTACTGGCAACTGAAACTATAAGAGATAGTAATATAAATATAATATCAGGGGCAGCAGAAAATAGTTTGAAAATCCTCACTTTAGATAAGGCAATAGAAGCAGGTTTAAATAATGATGATCAAATGAAAATACTATCAAGTAAATCAAATTATTATAAGGATCTTCAAGATTATTATGATGAAGCTGATAATGAAAATGGAGAAGATCAAAATGATGTAAACATAAATTCCACTAAGCAGTCAAAAGAATTCAGAAAAGATGGAGTAGAATACGAAATAACTAATCTTTATAACAGTATAGTATTAGCTGAAAAGCAGGTTGAATATCAAAGAGAGATTGTTAATAATGAAGAAACAAAAACAAGTAATATGAAATTAAAATATAATAAAGGTTTAATTGATTCTGTTTCTATGTCCAAGCAAGAAGCTTCTCTTAAGACTGAAAAAGATACTTTACAGGCTAAAATAAACTCACTTAATGATTTAAAAGAAAAATTAAAATTAGCTACAGGAATAAATGTAAATAACTATACATTTGATGATAGATTAAATTATGAAAAATTGAAACTAGATGGTGATCTTGAAAGTTATATTGATGATAAAATAAGCATTATTACTAAGTATGATAGAGAATTAGCTGATCTTCTAGAAGATGCTGTAGACGATATGAAAGATGATGATTTAGATGATTTAGAAATGCCAGATAAAGATAAATTTTATAATATTCCTAAAACAGATTCTGAAGGAAATGTTATAGGAAATGATTTTAATACAACAGAGTATAATACTGCTAGAGATAATGTATTGTCTGCATATAAGGGTTATTTAGATGCTAAAAAGGGAAGTGAATCTGCAAGTGCTGGAGTAAACATAAAAGAGAAAAGATATAAGAATATGTTACGAAGTAATTACTCTAATATTCTAGCAATGGAAGATGGAATTGATCAATTAATAACTAATATTGAGATAGCTAATAAAAGCTTAGCGAATACAAAGCTACAATATCAATTGGGATTGATGACTATTAATGACTATAATACAGCTGTAACAGGGTATAGGCAGTTAGATATTAGTTTGAGACAGACATTAAATCAATATTATCAATTAAAAACAACATTTGAAAAACCTTGGTCAGTAAGCAGTTCAGATTCTGAGCAACAAAAAGATAATCAATAAATTCATAATAGCATCCTAAATTATTTAGGGCGCTATTTTTTCATACTGATTTTTTGAACTTACAGTTTTTATATAAATAGATACACTTAAACAATCTTAATTAAAAGACTTAAAAATAAGTTTATGCAATTTTATTTAACTCAAATAAATGATTTTTAGTTCGATTTTGAAAGATATTCTTCAAGGTTTTAAATTGATTTTTGTAATGGATTTTTTCTTTTTACGTACCAATGAACAAATTCTATTCCTTCTGATTAACGGTATAGTCTTTATGTAAAATGCTTTTTTTACATAAAAGAATTTTATAATAAATCTCAAACCCTGTGGAGTTTGAGATTTATTTTTTGGATTTAAGACAGCTTTAAGAAAATAGAAGTTAATTTTTCAATGCAATATTGTGCTTCTTCAAGATCATCATCAGGAAGAATTGATACTTTATTTAACAAGACTGATTTCGCATAATTTTTAAAATGATTGAATATATTAAATGCTAATTCAGTTAGTTCAATACGTAGAATTCTTCTATCTTTTTCATCAGTATATCTTTTAACAAGTCCATAAGATATAAGTTTATCTATAATTGGTGTCATATTTGATTTAGAAATATTTAGAGTAGAAGCAATTTGAGACATTGGAGCTGAATTTATTCCATAAAGATAAATAATAACTTTTATATGTGAAGGTGGCAGCATAGGGCACTTTTCTATATATTCTTGAAATTGTTTTGGTGGCACAGGAAAGTTTTTAGAAATTCATCACCATTCGTAACATTATTTCTAGATATTATTAAAAAATCAAATAAAGAATCTGCTAATGTTTTTAATACAATTTCATCCATAGTATATATCAAAGCTCATATAACATACTTTAAATTTTAAAAATTCATTAATATTATTATAGACTATGAATAATTTATTAACAAGGAAAAAAGTTATTGACTTAGAATAGTTATAAAATTATAATCAATTACATAATACACTTAAAAGAAGTATAGTATACAATATAAAAAATATATATATTCTGTTTAAGCTGATATTAAAGAAAAAGGTAAGAAGTGCAAATAATTGTATAATATAGTAAAAGTTATTGATTGGGTAGATTGGGGAGGAAAGTATGAAAAAATATTTGGCGTTATTTTTAGTAAGTATTACTGCATTTAGTTTGGTTGGATGTGGAAGTAAAGAAGTTCAACAAGAAGATAAGTCAGTAGCTGTATCAGTAAAAGCAGCTAAAAATGGAGAAATAAAAAATACAAATACTTTTATAGGAACGACAAAGATTAAAGATGAAACGGCTGTTTCAGTAGAAATAGGTGGAACCGTAGAATCGATAAAAGTTGAAGTTGGACAACAAGTACATAAAGGGGATGTTTTATTAACGATAAAGGGTGATGATGTAAGGGATGGAGTCAATACGGCTCGTGCAGCTGTTGAGTCAGCTAAGGCTAGTAGTGATAGTACCATAGAGCAAACCAAAATACAAATGGAATCAAGTTTAAAATCAGCACAACTATCATATGATGAAGCAAAAAGAAATTATGATATACAGACCGAGCTTTATGAAGCAGATGTAATAAGCGAAGATACCTATAAACAAGCTGAAAAGGGATATAATCAGGCTAAAGATGCATTAGATAGTGCAATAAAGAGTTATGATGAATTACTTCCAAAAGTTGTAGAAGCAGGCCAAAAAGGAGTTGAACAAGCCCAAGCTAGTTATGATTCTGCAGCAAGAAATATAGATAAACTTACATTAACTGCACCAGTTGATGGAATTATAACAGCTAAAAATTGTAATGAAAATGAACTTATAAGTCAACAAGGAGCTGCATTTGTTATATCTAATCCTAATATATTACAGGTTGATTTAAAAATAACAGCTAATGACTTAGATAAATTTGCTGTTGGAAAAGAAGTTAAAGTTATAATTGGAGATGATGAAACTACTGGTACAGTTAAAACAGTTCCTACTACTATTGATAATTCATCATCATTATATAATGTAGAGATACTTGTAGATAATGGAGAAGGAAAATTCAAATCAGGAGTATCAGCTGAAGTTGAAGTTAGTATAGAAGAAGAAGCAGGAGTAATTACAATCCCTAAAAAAGCAATTGTTGAAGAAGATGGTAAAAAATACGTATATATAGTTACAAAAGAAAAGAAAGCAAGCAAGGTAGAAGTTCAAACAGGAATTGAAACAGCAACAGAAGTTGAAATTAAAAGTGGAGTAAGTGATAGCGATACAATAGTTATTGGAGGAACATCACTTATTGATGATGGCAGCAAGTTATTCCCAGTAGTAAAGGAGGATTAACAGCATGAGTGTAACAAGAACTTCAGTAAAGCGTCCTCTTACTATAATAATGGTATTTTTAGTCGTTATGATGTTTGGTGGAATAGGATATATGAAAATGCCAGCTAACTTAATGCCAGATATAGAGATACCAGTAGTTCTGGTTATGACTACGTGGCCAGGTGCAGGACCAGAAGATATTGATGATCAAATATCAGAGCCAATTGAAAAGAGTCTTTCAGGTATATCTAAAGTAAAAACAACAGTATCACAGTCAAGTGAAGGTGTATCAATGGTTGTGGCGCAGTTTGATTATGGAACTGATGTAGATGAGAAACTTAATGATGTAAGAACTAAAATAGATGGAGTCAAAATGACTTTGCCGGATGATGTAGAATCACCAAGTATATTAAAAATGGACATGAATGCCCAAGCCATAGCACAAATTGTTGTAAATGGTGATGGAAGTACAGATGACATAATGAAATATGCTGAAGATACAGTACAAATTAAATTAGAATCTGTAGATGGGATAACATCTGCTGATATTAATGGTGGTGAAAAGACTCAAATTAATGTAACAGCAGATCCAGCAGTTCTTTCAAACTATGGTGTATCATTAGATACTATAAAAGGGCTTTTATCAGCAGCTAATAAAAGTTATCCATATGGATCTATAACTCAAGGTGAAGATAAAATTGTAATTAGAGGAGTAGATAAAATTGAGAATATAGAAGATATAAGGTCAATTCAAGTGCCTGTATCTGGAGGAGAAACAGTTAATCTAGATAAAATATGTGATGTGGAATATGGAGTTGTAGAAAAGACATCAGTATATAGATATAATGGCCAAGAAAGTTTGGTTATGGATATTCAAAAACAACAAGATTCAAATACAGTACAAGTCATGAAGAATGTAAATAAAATTGTTGAGCAGTTGAATTCAGAAAATCCACAATATAATTTAAAGATAGTAAATGATACAAGCGAGTATATTAGTACATCTATAAAAGATGTAATGAATAACCTGGTATTAAGTGCAGTGATAGCCTTCTTTGTAATATTACTTTTCTTAAAGAGTGGAAGGGCTTCATTTGTTGTTGCTGTATCAATACCAACGTCAATAGTGGGTGCTATAGCATTGCTTTATTTCACTGGTGAAACTTTAAATATGGTAACATTAAGTTCGCTTGTAATAGCAGTTGGTATGGTTGTTGATAATGCAACAGTTGTTATTGAAAACATATTTAAATATAGACAAAATGATGCTTTACCATTAGATGAAGCAGCAATTCAAGGAACACAAACAGTTTCTAATGCAGTTTTAGCTTCAACATTAACAACGGTAGCAATATTTTTACCGATCCTGTTTACAGAAGGCTTTACTAAGATAATGTTTGGATCATTAGCTAAAACTCTTATTTTTGCACTTACATTATCATTGATAGTTGCAATAACTCTTGTGCCTAGTATATTTGTTAAATTAAGTGGTGGGAAAAATGCAGCTAAAATGAAAGAGAAAGAATCTCCTATATTTGATAAGGTTAGTGAAATATATAAAAAACTCATCACTGTTTCATTAAAGCATAAGACAGTAGTAGTACTTATAAGTATAGGAATGTTTATTGGTTCAATAATTTTAGGCTTTTCTGGTGCGATAGGTATGGATTTTATGTCTACAGGTGATGAGGGTATGTTAAGCATATCAATCACATTACCTGAAGGATTAGATTTAGAGCCAAGTGATTATTATGTATCAATGGCTGAAGAAAAGATTGCAGATATACCAGAAATTGAAACGATGGTGACTTCATTTGGAACAGGCTCAGGAATGAGCTCGTTAATGAGTTCAGGTGCAAGTATAAATTTAGATTTAGTTTCATCTAAAGAAAGAGATAGATCAACTGATGAAATAGAACAAGAAGTAATTGAAAGATTAAAGGTAATTCCTGATTGCGAAATTAATGTAAGTCAGAGCAGTAGTATGTCTATGGGAGGATCTGGTGAAGTTCAAGTTGATATAAAGGGACCTGATTTAGATGTATTAGAAGAAATAGCTAATCAAGCGAAGGCTAATGTGGAAAAGATCCCAGGATTCAGAAATGTAGAAACATCATTATCAGATGCAAATCAAGAAGCACAATTTAAAATAGATAAAAGAAAAGCAACATTATATGGAATAAATACAGCATCAGTAGCATCAACGTTACGTACAGCAATAAGTGGCTCAGATGCAAGTACAGTAACAATAGATGGATATGATTATAATGTTAACTTAAAATTTAAAGATTCAAGTATAGATAGCGTAGATGATATAGGACAGATAAAAATAAAATCAGCAACAGGACAAGAGTTTCCTTTAAGTGCTTTTGCAGATATCAAAATGTCAGAAGGATTAAAATCAGTTTCAAGAACAGATGGTGACTATTCAATATCAATTACAGCAAAAGCAGATGGATTAGATACCAATTCTGCATCAGCCAAAGCAGTTGCAGCAGTTAATCAAGTTGATATGCCTAGAGACTATGGAATAGATGTTGGTGGTACAGCTGAAATGATGAATGAATCTATGAGTGGTCTTGTATTTTCAATGATAATAGCATTAATTCTGGTATATATGGTAATGGTAGCTCAATTTGAATCATTTAATAAACCGTTCATAATAATGTTTAGTATACCATTTGCATTTGTTGGAGTAGTTCTTGCATTGGTAATTTCAAGAACTACATTAAATGTAGTAGGTATGCTTGGTGCCATATTACTTGTTGGTATAGTTGTTAATAATGGTATAGTTTTAATAGACTATATTGGACAGCTTAGAGAATCAGAATTTGATGGTACATTAGAAGAACTTGTCGCTAAGGGATCAGCAGCAAGGCTTAGACCAGTATTGATGACAACATTGACAACTATAGTTGGCATGATTCCAAGTGCATTAGCATTTGGTGAAGGTGGAGCTATGATGCAGCCACTTGCGATAGTAATTATTGGAGGACTTACTGTATCAACATTAGTAACATTAGTTCTAATACCGACTTTATATTTGATATTTGATAGAATTGAAAATTCATTTAAGAAAAAAATAAGAAAAATATTAAAAAAAGACTCTAATGATTCAGATTATAATGGCAATAACAAATTAAAAATTAATTTTAAAAATATAATAAAAAATGGAAAAGAAAAATTAAAAAAATAAATATATTTGTTTATGGTAATGAAGACGTGCAATTTGCAGAGTCTTCATTACTAATATCTAATAATATAGTTAGAGGTATGAAAGTTAAGAAAAGCATTATTAAGTAAGTTCTTAAATCGTTAATAATATGTTAATAATATATATTATATACAAAACTAATTTGTATGGTAAAATATATAAAAGGGTATAAAATAAGAGAATGAAACGGTGGAATTATATAGATTAACGTAAAAAAATATTAAGATTTAAAGCATTAGAGCTTAAGGGAATTTATTAGTTGATTATAAAGAATGAGTTATTAAATGAATGAATTTATAGTAATGAAGAGGTACATTTTGTATAGTCTTCATTGCTAATTGTATAAATAATACATTTGGAGGTATGAAAGTGAAGAAAAACATTAATAAATTAATAGCTATTGGAATTGGTTTAAGTGTAATAGTAGGAAATGTATCTCCTGTACTGGCAACTGAAACTATAAGAGATAGTAAGATAAACACAATATCAGGGGCTTCAGAAAATAGTTTGAAAATCCTCACTTTAGATAAAGCGATAGAAGCAGGCCTAAATAATGATGATCAAATGAAAATATTATCAAGCAATTTAAATTATTATAAAGATTTGCAGGATTATTATGATGAAGCTGATAATGATAATGGAGAAGACCAAAATGATGTAAATATAGATTCTGCTAAGCAATCAAAAGAATTTAGAAAAGATGCAGTAGAGTATGAAATAACTAATCTTTATAACAGTATAGTATTAGCTGAAAAGCAGGTTGAATATCAAAGAGAGATTGTTAATAATGAAGAAACAAAAACAAGTAATATGAAATTAAAATATAATAAAGGTTTAATTGATTCTGTTTCTATGTCCAAGCAAGAAGCTTCTCTTAAGACTGAAAAAGATACTTTACAGGCTAAAATAAACTCACTTAATGATTTAAAAGAAAAATTAAAATTAGCTACAGGAATAAATGTAAATAACTATACATTTGATGATAGATTAAATTATGAAAAATTGAAACTAGATGGTGATCTTGAAAGTTATATTGATGATAAAATAAGCATTATTACTAAGTATGATAGAGAATTAGCTGATCTTCTAGAAGATGCTGTAGACGATATGAAAGATGATGATTTAGATGATTTAGAAATGCCAGATAAAGATAAATTTTATAATATTCCTAAAACAGATTCTGAAGGAAATGTTATAGGAAATGATTTTAATACAACAGAGTATAATACTGCTAGAGATAATGTATTGTCTGCATATAAGGGTTATTTAGATGCTAAAAAGGGAAGTGAATCTGCAAGTGCTGGAGTAAACATAAAAGAGAAAAGATATAAGAATATGTTACGAAGTAATTACTCTAATATTCTAGCAATGGAAGATGGAATTGATCAATTAATAACTAATATTGATATAGCTAATAAAAGCTTAGCGAATACAAAGCTACAATATCAATTAGGATTGATGACTACTAATGACTATAATACAGCTGCAACAGGGTATAGACAATTAGATATTAGTTTGAGACAGACATTAAATCAATATTATCAATTGAAGATAGTATTTGAAAAACCTTGGGCAGTAAGCAGTTCATCTTCTGCTGGACAATAATACAAATTTAATGAATTTTAAATTGCATCCTAAATAACTTAGGATGCAATTTTTATAGATAAATTCTTAAATTATTATTAATCACATAATTAAAAGCACTTTAATATTATATATTATAGACAAAACTAATTTATATGATAAAATATATAAAAGGGTGTGAAATAAGAAATAGAAAGGTGGAATTATATAGGGATAGTTTTAAAAAGCATCTATATTTAAAGCGCCAGAACTTCGAAAGAAGTTGACGAGGTTGGGGAGTTATCGAAACTTCGGCGGGTGCCCCACGGTATTAAGCACTACCGTTAACGGCTGGCAAACCTTTAAAGTGATTTAAAGAACAAATCCAGTCTGGTGTTAAAACCTTCTAAAGTTTAAGGCTTTTAGGTACTAGGACTATTATGCCCTTTTTTTATTTAATATGATTATTAATTGTAAAGTAATTTGCAATGATATTTTAATATTTTGGTATTACTAGTATAAAGTTTTAAGACTTAGATAAAATTATGAATAAAGAAGCCTAGCTAGATATGTTTGTTAGGAAAAAGGAACTTTTTAAACACTTGAATTTTTAACACTTGTTCCTTAGTAAGCTAATGAACAAGTAATTCGTATGTTTAAAATGGATTCTTAATTTGTGAAATAAGGAAGGAAGAATTTAATATGTGCGGAATAGTTGGATATTTAGGAAGTGGAAAGGCAACATCATTTTTAATAAATGGATTATCAAAATTAGAATACAGAGGATATGACTCTGCAGGTGTTGCTGTATTTAATAAAGATCATTTAGAGGTAAGAAAATTTAAAGGAAGATTATCTAATTTAGCAGATAATATAAAGCAAAATCCAGTTGAGGGATGTATAGGTATAGGTCATACAAGATGGGCAACTCATGGTGCACCATCAGATGCAAACTCTCATCCTCATTTAAATAGCAAAGAAACAATAGCTGTAGTTCAAAATGGTATCATTGAAAACTATTTAGCATTAAGAACTTGGCTAAAAGGAGAAGGATATACTTTTAAATCAGAAACTGATACAGAAGTAATCCCTAACTTAATTGATTATTATTATGAAGGAGATTTATTTGAAGCTGTAACTAAAGCACTTAAAAGACTTGAAGGAAGCTATGCTTTAGGAATAATCTGCAAAGATGAACCAGATAAATTAATAGCAGTAAGAAAAGAATGTCCATTAATAGTTGGGTTAGGTAAAGGAGAATCCTTTATAGCATCAGATATACCTGCTGTATTAAGCTATACTAGAGATGTTTATCTTTTAGAGGATTTCGAAATAGCTGTAATAGATAAGAATGGTGTTAAGCTTGTAGATACAGAAGGAAATGAAATTAAAAAAGATATATATCATGTTACATGGAGTGAAGATGCAGCTGAAAAAGGTGGATTTGAAGACTTCATGTTAAAAGAAATTCATGAACAGCCAAGAGCTATAAGAGACACTTTAGCAGGAAGAGTATCTATGGGGAATGAAATCTTACTTGATGAATTAAAAATAACTAAGGAAGATTTATTAAATACTGATAGAGTATTTATAGTGGCTTGTGGTACTGCATATCATGCTGGACTTGTAGGAAAAAATTTAATTGAATCACTTGCAAGAATACCTGTAGAAGTTGATATTGCCTCAGAATTTAGATATAGAAATCCATTAGTTACAGAAAAATCTTTAGTAATTGTAATAAGCCAGTCTGGAGAAACAGCAGATACATTAGCTGCTATGAGAAACTGCAAAAATATTGGCGCTACAATAATTGCACTTACTAATGTTGTTGGAAGTTCAGTATCAAGAGAAGCTGATCATGTATTATACACATTAGCTGGACCAGAAATATCTGTTGCTTCAACAAAGGCATATACTACTCAAATAATTGGTATGTATATGATGGCAATGACATTTGCTAAAATATTAGGTAGAGTTAAGAGCGAAAGAATAAATAAGTTAAAAGAAGAATTACTAAACTTACCTGAAAAGGTAGAATTAGTATTAGAAGATAAAGATAAGATAAAAGATATAGCTAAGAATTTATATGAAGAAAAAGATATGTTTTATTTAGGAAGAGGTCTTGATTATGCATTAGCACTTGAAGGATCACTTAAGCTAAAAGAAATATCATATATTCATTCTGAAGCATACGCGGGTGGAGAATTAAAGCATGGCCCAATAGCTTTAATAGAAGAAGGCACTAAGGTAGTAACATTATTAACTCAAGAAGCTTTAAAAGAAAAAATGATAAGCAATATTGTTGAAATTAAAGCTAGAGGAGCTAAAGTAGTAGGAGTTTGCTATGAAGGAACTAAAGGTGTGGAAGAAGTTCTAGATGAGGTTATTTATATTCCAAGAACTATAGATATATTTGCACCAGTGCTTGGAGTTGCAGTTCTTCAATTATTATCTTACTATATCGCTAAATTTAAAGGCTGTGATATTGATAAACCTCGTAATCTAGCCAAAAGCGTTACAGTAGAATAAAGATAAATAATAAATTTGTTTAAAAATAAGTATGTATAAATATATAAGACATAGAGTAGTACAGAATATATCTGATACTCTATGTCTTATTTTTTATATAGTTAAAGGAAGTGAATCAAAAATGAATTTAAAGCTGTGTATTAATTATAGCTAATAAAATATAAGACTCATCATTGTTATATATGTTATAAAACATAACAAGTATTATAAGTATAATTTTTATTTGAAAACTTGAAAATAAAATTCGGTTATTATTGACAAAATATAATTACTGTCTCTTATACACATCTGACGCTGCCGACGAAGA